>Ga0180732_1000023_pt1 | contig 193307 bp, 187 predicted proteins | sample KR11_01MetaG_FD_148674 | JGI IMG/M metagenome (GOLD analysis project Ga0180732, IMG submission 148674) | Groundwater microbial communities from the Olkiluoto Island deep subsurface site, Finland - KR11_0.1 MetaG | ecosystem: Environmental > Aquatic > Deep subsurface > Groundwater | place...
TCTTTCTTAATGGAATCAATGGCCCTGTCAAATTTAAATTGAGGAGAATACTTTTTACGATTTTTTTTGATTAGATTTGTCATAGATTTTTTGAGGTTAGATTTTTACAATTTCATTTTAACAAATACACGCGAGATTGTAAAAACCTGTCCTGTTAGGTTTCCTTAGCCTACTGGTTCAGTATATCTAGGACTAATCACTCCTCTTGAGTTAGCCGGCTGCAAACTTCCTAAAATTCATAACTGGGTTAAGTTTCTTTACAAAAATTATTCGAATTAGCACCCTAATCTCCTACCAGTGCCATTATTGCAATCACAACGTTGTTTTAGAGATTGATGATGTAAAACAGCTGTTGTAATTTTAATTTTTAATAATTAACAAAATCAAATTTATGGCAAAAAAAGTTTTTAAAATTATAGGAATTATTTTAGCGGTTATTGTTTTAGCTGTTTTTTTATTTCTTTTGTGGAATTACATCAGGATCCAAAGAGGCGATTTGGTTAAATGGGACAACCAATGGTACACTCAAAAAGAATTAGAAGAGAAATTCCCTCCGCAAGAATATGATGTTCCGGCTAAAAACACGCCGGAACAAATCTACGCAAAATTCAGGCAGGCGCTGTTGGATAATGATATTGAATTGGCGTTAGAGCAAATTAGAGAGGAAAACAGAGATGGATATAGAGAAGCTTTTAAAGATGAAGAAAAATTAAAGGAGTGGATAGGGGAGTTGCCGGAGAACATAATTAAAGAAAATGAATATAATAACCTCGCTTATTATGACTTGGATATGGGCACCGAATATAAAAATACTGTTAGTTTTACAAAAAACCAAAATGGTTATTGGGAAATAGACCAGATATAATAAACATATTTTTAAATTATGCTTTTAAGGAGGGGTATAAACATAGTTTTATATTTAGCATTAATTCTGTCCGCAGGCATTGTTTTTGGCTATGATAATTTAGTTATCCATCCAAGCTTAACTGAGGCGGCGGTAAAAATTTACAACAATCAAGTTAATAAAAAAATAACCAATCAGCGGATTGATTGGATTGTTCAGGGCTCTATTGCCGAGGACGCGATTCCAAGATATTTAAACCATTTTTACAATCCAACAACAGGCAAGGGATTGGACAGCGGAGCGCTGAAAGGCGCGCCGGCTAAAGAATGGGCGAAAAATCAAGATAGCGTTAGCGGAGATTATTCTGCTGGCGCTATTTTTAATAATTACCGAGCAGGCGATTTTAAAAGAGCGTATCAAGGCATAGGCCATATTTTGCATTTGATTCAGGATATGAGCGTTCCGGCGCACACCAGAAACGATCCTCATCCCAGCGGGGATCCTTTTGAAGAATGGGCAGAGCAATACGGCAAGATTAATTTAAGTAAAACAGGCTTTATTGAAGCTGATAACTTAGATCAAGTTTTTGATGAATTGGCTAATTATTCTCATAATAATTTTTTTAGCAAAGACACGGTAAACATTGATGTAAATGAAATACTTAAATACAGCACAGAAGAAAAAATAATAAATGGTAAAAAAAGAAAATATTTAATTAATTCTTTAGATGGAGTAAAGTATAAATTAATTTATACTCCAAATCCAGATTCTATTAAACCAGTTTATCAAATTGATGGTGATCTATATTTAAATCTTGACTACTGGAATATGCTTTCTCCTAAAGCAGTTGGATATAGCTCCGGAGTGATTGATTATTTTATTAAAGAATTTGAAAAAATTGATAAAGAAGAAAGCGCGAAACAAAAGTTAAGTTTTTGGGGGAAAATTGGAAATAAATTAAATATTTTTTCAAATGAAATAAAATATGTTTGGGGCGATACTCTGATAGCAAGCAAGCAGGTTGTTGATAAATCTTTTGATTTTACTAATGAAAAAGCAGAAACAGCCGGGCAGAATATTGAATTTTTTGCCGCAGCCAACAAAGAAATAATAAGCGAGACAGCGCGACAAAGCGCGGAAGTCATTAAAGATGCCGGCGTGAAAGTCTTAGCCACTGTCAAGGAACTTGATTCTAATATTCCGCCTGTTATTACGGCAGTGGATTTGCTGAAGCCAAAGCAGGCAGGCGCTGATGATGAAAATTTTATGCCAGAGGATGGAGGAGATGTTGCAATAGGCGTTTCAAATGTTATTGACGGCGACACCATTGTTTTAACCACCGGAGAAAAAGTCCGCTACATCGGCATAGACACTCCGGAATTAGGCAAGCCGGGCGCGGAAGATGATGAGTGCTTGGCATGGGCGGCAAGAATCAGGAATATGGAATTGTTAAGCATGGGGGAATTAAAACTGATTAAGGATCCGGCGGCTGATAAAGACAAGTATGGAAGATTATTAAGATATGTTTATATTAACGGAGTATTCATCAATGAACAGCTGGCGCGCGAAGGGCTGGCTGAAACATTCTTTTGTTTGCCCGGCTGGGAAAATTGCCCGGTAACCGCTGACAAGCAGCGCGAAGAAATAATTATGAGCGCGCGCGATGATGCTGAAAAAAATAACAGAGGCTTATTCTCAAGCGTTTGCGCGCAAGATGAAACACAAAAACACGAAAACACGAAAACACGAAAACACGAAAACACGAAAACAAAAGAACAAGAAAACACTGGCGCTATCCAACAGCCTATTTCTGTTCAGAGAGGAAACTCAAGCGAATCAGGTTCGCCGTCTGATGATTTACTTCAATCAGATGAGCAAGAAGAGCAAGAAGAGCAAGATGAGCAAGATGAGCAAGAAGAGCAAGAAGAGCAAGATGAGCAAGATGAGCAAGATGAGCAAGGAGAAATTATTCCAGTTGTTTCTTATTTTAATTTGTTTGATTTTATAAGCGGCAGTACCGCGTATGCGGCCAGTACATCAATCGGCATTGATTTGGAAATTGAAAATCAGGACGCGGTTAGCGATTATTTTTTATCCGCGGCTTCAACCACGCCGGATATTAATGATAAAGATTGGGCGTCAAGTTCGCCTGAAAATTTTATTTTGGCTGATGGAGACGGCTTGAAAAACGCTTATCTTTGGCTAAAATACGGAGAAGATAAGATTGCGGATATGGCAAGTTCAAGCATTGTTTTGGACACTTCCGCGCCTATCGCGGCCATTGGCGGTTTGGAAGAGCAATATGATAATTCCGGCTTTGCTGTCAATTGGAGCGGACAAGATGAGGCAAGCTCAACCATCGCCAGCGGATTGGCTGATTTTGATGTTCAGTATAGAATTAATAATAACGAATGGCAGGATTGGATAAGCGCGGCAACAAGCACTGGCGCTATTTTTAATATCGCGGTTGATGCCGGAGGCAGCATTTATTTCCGCGTTCGCGCCCGCGACAATGCCGGCAATACCGGCGAGTGGAGCGGTGAAGCTGAAACAAAAATAGCGGATGCGCCGGCAGAGCCGCCAGCCGCGCCTGTTATTCCGAATTCCATTAATGATTTAATTGTTCAGAATATTTACACATCCAATAATTCAGTTAGATTGTTTTGGACATCGCCGGAAAATGCCGGCTTGAATGAGGATGCTTATTATGATCTGCGTTACAAGGAAAAAACAGGGGATTGCGATTTAGATTTAAATTGGGCAGGCGCTGTTAAGGCGGCAAGTTCAACGATTCCCGCGCCAGATAGCTTGTCCGGTCAGAGGCAAACAGCTGAAATTACCGGCTTGACTGCCGGAACCGAGTATTGCTTCGCCGCGATGGCGTACAATGGCGAAGCATGGTCAGGCGTTTCAAATCAAGCAAGCGCTAAAACCAAGAGCATATTCGCGGTTAATGATTTAACCAGGCCGGCGCATAGCAGCGGATATTTGCTTACGCAGACTTTAACCGCTGACAAAAGCCCGTATTATTTTGACAGAGACGCTCGCATGAGGACGGGAAAAGTTTTAACAATTGAACCAGGCGTGGTGATAAAAATCGGCGGCTGGTATATTTCCCAAAGCTATAAATATCCGGTTATATTTTTAATTGACGGAAAAATTATAGCTCAAGGAACTGAAAATAATCCGATTGTTTTTACATCAATTTACGATGATTCTTACGGCGGCGATTCCAATTGCGACGGAGACGCGACATCGCCCGGGCACGGAAGCTGGGGCGGATTGCAAATTTCCAGCGGCGATAATATTTTTGACCATGTAATTATGAAATATGGAGGAGGCGATAGGCGCGGCTTGATTACTTTTTACAGCAACAACGGCAATCAAATAACCAATTCTGTTTTTGAAAACAATTGGCATGGCATAGATTTTCGCGCCGCTTCTTCATCCGACCCTTCTATTATAGAGCATAATATGTTTTTCAATAACAAAAGCGCCGTAATTTATTTTCATGACAGCGCTAATCCTGTTATCAGATATAATAATATTTATAACAACAATAGCGGCATAGGAGTTTCTGATGTTGCGGCTCCGATTATAAATTATAATAATATTTATAACAATGGCGGATACGGAGCCGCGGTTAACCAATGGTATTACTCAACACAGCTTGTTGACGTTAAATTTAATTGGTGGGGCGACGAATCGGGCCCGGAGCATGCCGGCAATCCGGGAGGCATTGGAAGCAAGGTTACAGACAAAATAGATTTTAGCGATTGGCTGTTAAGCATGTATGAATAACGGCTTAGATTAAGATTTTCTAATCGTCTGTTTTGCGCCAAAACATACAATCAAGCATCGCCAAAGCCCAAGCCAAGAATAAATCCCGCTATTTTTGCAAACAGCGGGATTTTTTTATTTATTTTTTTTTCCGACAGCCGAATTTTGCTACATTATTTCCGATCGCTTCATAATAACAAAAGTATTGTCTATTTCCCAAATAAGAATTATTGTTTCCGGCAGAATTCCTTTCTTGCCTGCCATTTCTTGGAATTTTGGATTTTGAAATTCATAATAACCCTCTGCCGGACCTCTGTAAATCGCGTTTTCAATAGCATCGGGAATATCCGGCAAGCAGCAGCATGCTTGTTTCGGCATAGCTGTTTTTTTTCTTTTTATGCCATAGCCGTTCATTTTCCACCTCCTTTTTTGCTCTATGATTTTAAATATATTTCCTTTGTTTTTCCTATCATATTATCAAAACTAAATTTTTTTAGTATTTCGCCGCGGCAGAATCTCCCGGCAGGGGATTCTGCCGGTTAAAATATACCTCCTTTGTTTTTCCAACCATCTTATCAAAACTAAATTTTTCTTCAACATACATTTTCGCTTGAGCCCCTAATTTTTGCCCAAATTCAGGGTTATTAATTATTTCTATTATTTTTTTGGCTAAATCTTGCGGATTTTTCGCTTCCGCCAATAGCCCATTTTGGTTATCAGAAATCATATCGGAAATTCCACCGACCTTGGTTGAAACAATCGGCAGACCGGCTGACATTGCCTCAAGAATCGCGTAGGGGAAGCCTTCTTTAACGGATGAACAACAGAAAATATCAAAGCCGCGCAAAAGTTTGGCTGCATTATCAATTCTGCCGGCCAAGATAACAGTATTTTTCAAATTCATTTGCGCGATTAAGCTTTCCAAGTTTTTTCTTTCCTCGCCTTCGCCGATAATTATAAGTAAGAAGTTAGAAGTAAGAAGTAAGAATTCTCTTTTTATAATATAGATTGCTTGGATTAAGTATTCCAGGCCTTTGGTTTTGTAGAGGTTGGCGATGGTTCCAATTCGGATTTCAGATTTCAGATTTCGGATTTCAGATTTAAAATTTGTGGTATTGGCTTGTAATTTTTGCCACGCTTTTTCTCGGAGCAGAAAATTAATTGGCTTAATGCCGTGGTAGATTAAGGATAATTTTTTTTCAGGAATTTTGAGTTGATTTCTGGCGATATTATAATCTAATTGGCTGACGCAGATTATTTTATTTTTTAAAACAGCCGTGAACTTTTCAGCGTATTGGTAAAATAGCTTTTTCCACGCAGGCAATGGCTCATTGAAGACCCAGCCGTGGACCGTGTACACGCATAGCGCATAACGCGTAACGCATAACGAAGCAAGGGAGCCGAGGATGGAGATTTTGGAGCTGTTGAGGTGAATGATGTCCGGCTTTGTTTTTTTTATTAATTTAATAATTTCAAACAGCGCTTTAAGGTCGTTGAGAGGGGATATGGCGCGCTTCAGATGCGGAATAACATAATAATTTATGCCGGATTGTTTTAATTTTACCGCAAGTTCGCCTTTTTCTCCCTGCTCGCCAAAAGCAACAGAAACATTAAATTCTGTTTTTAGATTTTCAGCCAAATCAAAAATATAGCGCTGGACGCCGCCTAATTCGCTTTGAGTAACAAGATAAAGGATAGTTTTTTTATTGTTTTGATTTTGCATAATAAATAACGTTATGCGAGATGCGCGAGATTGACTTTTGTCTTATTTTATTTAATAATAACTTATAGATTATGAAAAATCAAGCTCTAACTAAACTATATAAATTTTAGTTTTTTTATTTATAAATTAACAAAGAATTGTTTATGCCAAAAAAATGTTTAGTCACCGGCGGAGCCGGCTTTATCGGCTCCAATTTAGTTGATGAATTAATCAAGCGCGGAGATGAGGTTGTTATTATTGACAATTTGTCTACCGGCAAAAAGGAAAATATCAATCCCGGCGCGAAATTTTATGAATGCGACATGAGGGATTTGGATAAAATCAAGCCGCTGTTTGCCGGCGTTGATTACGTATTCCATCTGGCGGCGTTCGCGCGCGTCCAGCCGTCCATAGAGGATCCGATTACCGCAAATGACATTAACTTAAACGGCACGCTTAATGTTTTAACGGCAGCCAAGGATGCAAACGTAAAAAAAGTGATTTACAGCGCGTCGTCATCGGTTTATGGCGATCAGAAAACAATGCCATTGCGCGAAGATATGCCGGTGCATACATTGAGCCCTTATGGCTTGCAAAAATATGTCGGTGAATTATATTGTGGTTTGTTCAGCGAAATTTATGGATTACCAACCGTATCTTTGCGGTATTTTAATATTTACGGCAACAGGCAGCTTTTAGAAGGCGCGTATTGCTTGGTAATGGGCATTTTTGTCCGCCAAAGATTGGCAGGAGAGCCAATGACAATTACCAACGACGGGGAGCAAAGAAGGGATTTTACTTCTGTTGTTGACGCTGTAAGGGCGAATATTTTAGCCGCTGGAAGCGAAAGAACAGGAAAAGGAGAAGTAATAAATATCGGCCGAGGCAAAAATTACAGCGTTAATGAGCTGGCCAAAATGATCGGCGGCCCGACAAAGTTTGGCGGAAAAAGAATTGAACCGAAAGAAACATTGGCTGACAATTCATTGGCGAAAGAGCTGTTGGGGTGGGAGCCGACAGTTGAACTTCCAGAGTGGCTGGAAGGTTATAAGAGGGAAATGGGACTGTAATTATTTAAGATTTAAGATTTTTGATTTAAGATTTTTTGTTAGCATTATGAAAAAAGTTTTAATAACAGGAGGAGCGGGCTTTATCGGCGCTCATTTAAGCGAATATTTATTGAACCAAGGCAATGAAGTGATTTGCGTTGATAATTTTTATACCGGCAGCAAGAAAAGCATTGTCCATCTCATGAGTAATCCCGGTTTTGAGCTTTTAAGGCATGACATAACATTCCCTTTGTATGTGGAAGTGGATGAAATTTATAATTTAGCCTGCCCTGCTTCCCCCGTGCATTATCAGCATGATCCGGTCCAAACGACAAAAACTTCGGTTATCGGCGCGATTAACATGCTTGGCCTTGCCAAAAGATTAAAAATAAAAATTTTGCAGGCGTCCACTTCCGAAGTTTACGGCAGTCCGAAAATTCATCCCCAGACCGAGGATTATTGGGGCAATGTCAATCCAATCGGCCCTCGCTCTTGCTATGACGAAGGCAAGCGCTGCGCTGAAACTTTATTTTTTGATTATTGGCGCCAGCATAATCTGCGAATCAGGGTAATTAGAATTTTCAACACGTACGGGCCGAGAATGGCTATTAACGACGGCAGAGTTGTTTCAAATTTTATAGTTCAGGCGTTAAGGGGAGAGGATATAACGATTTATGGCGATGGTTCGCAAACCAGATCATTTCAATACATAGATGATTTAATTTTAGGGATGGTTAAAATGATGGAAAATAAAAATGATTTTATCGGTCCGGTAAATTTGGGCAATCCAAACGAATTTACAATCAAGGAGCTGGCGGAGAAAGTTCTGGAGCTGATGCCGGAAAGCAAAAGCAAGATTATTTATAAAGAATTGCCGATAGATGATCCGAAGCAGAGGCAGCCGGATATAACTTTGGCTAAAAAAGAATTGTCATGGGAGCCAAAGATAGAATTGAAAGAAGGGCTTGAAAAAACAATTGATTATTTTAAAAATATTTTATCTTTATGAAAATATTAATATTTTCCACCGCGTATTTTCCTTTTGTCGGCGGAGCAGAAGTCGCGGTAAAGGAAATTTCTGACAGAATTAATGACATTGAATTCAGTATGATAACCGCGCGGATGGATAAAAAGTTGGCTGGATTTGAGAAAGTCGGCAATGTTGATGTTCATCGCGTTGGAATCGGATGGCCGACAATAGATAAATTTTTGTTGCCGTTTTTCGGTTTTTTGAAAGCATTAAAACTTCATAAAAAGAATGATTATAATATTGCTTGGCCGATTATGGCAAGCCATGCAAGTATCGCGGCGGCGTTTTTAAAAATTTTTAAGCCAAAAATTAAACTGCTTTTAACTCTGCAGGAAGGGGATGAAGAAGAGTATTTAAAAAGATATGCTTTCGGCAGTGAAATTTTGTATAAATTTTTTATACAGCCGTGGCATTTGTTGGTTTTTAAAAAAGCGGATTATGCGGCCGCGATCAGCAATGATTTGAAACAGCGGGCTTTGCGAGGAGGAGTTAAAAGCAAGATTGAAGTTGTGCCGAATGGAGTAGACGCGGAGAAATTTGAAATTAGAAATTTGAAATTTGAAATTAGAAATTTAAGAAAAGAGTTAGGAGTTAAAGAAAGTGAAAAAGTTATTATCACCACATCGCGATTAGTTAAAAAGAATGGGATTGATGATTTGATTAAGGCGATTAATGAATTAGGAATCAGGAATTATGAATTAGCAATTAAGCTTTTGATTTGCGGTATCGGAGAAGACGAGAAAAAATTAAAAGATTTGGCTAAAGATTTAAAAATTGAAAATAAAGTAATGTTTTTAGGCCAAGTTGATCATAAAGATCTGCCGAAGTATTTATGGATAAGCGATGTATTCTGCCGCCCGTCATTATCAGAAGGGCTGGGAAATTCTTTTTTGGAAGCTATGGCGGCCGACCTGCCTGTCGTCGCAACTCCTGTTGGCGGAATACCGGATTTTCTTAAAGACGGCGAGACCGGCTGGTTTTGCAAAGTCAAAGATCCCAAAAGCATTGCCGAGAAAATAAAATATATTTTGGACGAAAAAAACAAAGAAGAAGTTGAACGAGTAGTGGAGAACGCTAAAAAAATGGTGGAAGAAAAATATAATTGGGATAAAATCGCGGTAAAATTCAAAGAAATATTTAATAATCTATGGATCCCCGATGATTTAATAATAAAATAATAATGTGTCTCGGGGATGACAAGAGTAAAAATGAAAATTTATAAAAAATTTTGCATATTATTTTTATTTGTGCTATAGTTATTTTATAAATTAGTTAAAAATAACTAAAAAAAGAAATGAAGTATATAGAATTTCAAAACCAATTCAAAAATCATCCTATTATACATTTATCAGACATAAAGAATGTAGAGCCGGATTTTGACCATAGGCGATTATATGAATGGCAAAAAAAAGGGTATTTAAAGAAAGTGATTAATAATTTTTACGTTTTTGCCAACAAGGATTTATCTGAAGCTGAAAGTAATTTTATTGCCAACAAGTTGATAGAGCCGTCTTATTTAAGCATGGAATACGCGCTTAATTACTACTCTTTGATTCCGGAAATTGTTTTTTTGCGCACAAGCGTTACTTCGCGCAAGACAAAAAGCTTTAATACCGCGATTGGCAATTTTTCTTATCAAAAGGTAAAAAATGATTTATTTTTTGGATATAAAATAGTAAATATTAATTCCGCGTCTTTTAAAATTGCCGAGCCGGAAAAGGCTTTGCTTGATTTTTTGTATTTAAGAAAAAATTTGGCGGCAGTTGATGATTTTTATGAATTGCGAATCAATAAAGAAATATACAAAGAGATAATCAGCCAAATAAAGTTAAAAGATTATCTTAAGGCGTTTAATTCAAAAACATTAATTAAAAGAGTGAAAATTTTAAATAATTTTTTAATAAAATGATAAACATTAGCGAGCTAAAAAAGTATTATCCAAATTTAAACGGGTTTGAAAAGAATATTTTACGAGAATATTTGCAGTATAAAATATTGGATATTATTTTTAGAAGCAAAATAGCGAATAAGCTGTCTTTTTTAGGCGGTACAGCCATTAAAATATGTTATGGCAGCTCTAGATTTTCAGAAGATTTAGATTTTGATAATTTTAATTTAAGCGCGGATGAATTTGAAAAAATGTCGCTGGTTATAAAAAAAGAACTGGATTACGAGGGCTATGAATCAGAGGTAAGAAATGTGTTTAAAGGAGCTTTTAGGTGTTATATAAAAATTCCAAAATTGCTGCATGATAATAAATTGAGCAATTATACGGATGAAAAGATTGTTATTCAAGTGGATACTGCTCCGCATGGATTTAAATACGCGCCTGCCAACTTTTTGTTGCAAAAATTTGATGTGTTTAAAAGCATAAAAGCAACGCCTGCCGATATAATTTTGTCGCAAAAAGCAGGAGCGATTTTTGGAAGAAAAAGAGCAAAGGGAAGAGATTTTTATGACATGGTTTATTTAATGGGCATGGCTGATTTTAATTTTGATTATCTGGATTTTAAGCTTGGCATTAAAAATAAAGCTCAATTGAAAAAGAAGTTGTTAGAAAAAGCATCTGGTTTGAATTTTAATGAATTAGCCAAGGATGTTCTGCCGTTTTTGATTAAGCCGGATGACAAGGAAAGAGTTTTAAGCTTTAAAGAATATATTGAGCAGAGATTGTAAAATCGCTTGCAATGCAATAGGCGCGTTATTATTATGTTAATGCGCGTTTACCGCTTAGCTTGCTTTATTTAGGCCGAATAATGAAAATACGAGAATATGAAAATATAAAAATTAATTTCTTTTTTTCTTTTTTTCATATTCTTGGCTCTTTAAAATAATTTACGCAAACGCGCAAGCTCTAATTATTTTAAAGGCGCATCAATAATGACAAAAAAATGAAAATTTATAAAAAATTTAAAAATTATATCCGCTCGCTAAGCCCGTTTTATTACGGGAAGATGAACAGATATAAAATTCCGATTAAATATGTAATTTCCGGAGGCACGGCGGCTTTCGTTGATTTGGCCTTGCTTTATGCCTTAACTGATATATTCGGAGTGTATTATTTGCTGTCAGCCAGCATGGCCTTTTTGGTTGCTTTTTTCATTAGTTTTTATCTGCAGAAATTTTGGACATTCAGGGATAATAGCAATAAACAAATTTATCAACAGATGTTTTTGTATCTTTTTGTCGGCATAGTCAATTTGGGAATCAACACGGCAGGCATGTATATTTTAGTTGAACATATTTTTTCAGAGCTTCTCTACTTGGGAAAATTTAACATTACTTATGTTTTGTCGCAAGTTATAATGGGCGGCATTATCGCGGTTGGCAGTTTTTTGGTTTACAGGTTTGTAATTTTTAAAAAGAGAAAGAAAGAATTAAAAATAGATAAAGACAAGAGAGTTTTAAAAATATTAATTGCAACAGGCATTTTCCCGCCGGATATCGGCGGGCCGGCAACCATGCTGAAAGACTTGGCCAGCTCTCTGGCTGATAATAATTTTAAAGTTAAAATAATCACTTATTCCAATGGAGCGCGCAGCGAGAGCGAAGATAAAAACATTTCAAGAATTGTCAGAGGCCGGTTTTTCAGCCGATTAAAATATTTTTTGCAGATGCTGAAACTGGCCGGCTGGGCTGATATTATTTATGTTACCGACACTTATAGCGCGGGCCGCTTTGCCTATTATATAAAAAAGATATTAAATAAAAAATATATTGTCCGTTTTGCCGGAGACAGCGCCTGGGAAATAGCCGCGGCAAATGGCTGGATCAGCGATTACATCGCGGATTTTCAGAAAAAAATTTATGGCAGACGCGTAGAAAAATTAAAAAATCAAAGAAAAAAAATATTAATTAACGCGGACAAAGTTATCGCCGTAAGTTATTTTCTCAAGGGCATAGCCAAGGACATAGGAGTCAGGGAAGATAAAATTGAAGTTATTTATAATTCCGTTGATTTTATTGATTTGGACAGTTTGGAATCAAAAACAAAAGCCGCAAGAGACAGCTTGAAGTTAGAAAATTTTAAAATTATCATGACAGCCGGGCGCCTTGTTCCGTGGAAAGGCGCAGACGGCTTGATTAAATCTTTGGCATATTTGAAAGAAGATAAAAGCTTGCCGTTGGTTAAATTAATAATAGTCGGAGACGGGCCTGATCGCGGGCGCTTGGAAGAATTGGCAAAAGAGCAAGAAGCCGGAGATACGGTTATTTTTACCGGTAAAATCCCGCTGGAAGAAGTTTATGCTTATTACAATCTGGCTGATGTGTTTGTTTTGAATTCCCAATACGAAGGATTATCGCACGTAATATTGGAAGCGCTGAGCTTGGGCAAGCCGGTTATTGCCAGCAATTGCGGCGGCAATCCTGAAGTGGTGGAACACGGGAAAAACGGATTATTAATACCGTATAATAATGAAAAAGAATTAAGTTCCGCCATTAAGCGGATGTTGGTGGAAGAAAAATGGAATAATTTAGGAGAAGTTTGCGCGCAAAGCATAAAAAAATTCAACTGGAAAAATAATATCGCGGCCACGGTAAATTTATTAAGAAAAGTTGGGTAAAAGCTACAGGGCTTGTCCTAAAAAATATAATTCCCCTCTTGAGAGGGGTTGGGGTGTGTTATTTATATGGAAACCCACCCCTGCGCCCCTCCTCCCGCAAAAAGCGGGACAGGCAAGAGGGGAATTAAAATTATGCATAAAACGTTATTAATCAACCCGCCTTTTAATATTGCCAAAGAGAATTATGACAGTTCAATTTCCGTAGGACTGCTCAGTATTGCCACATATCTGGATTCAAAAGGCGTGTCCGTTGAAATGATTGACGGCGCGAGGCAGAAAAATTATTTGGATTTAATCAGGCAAAAAGCAATCGGATGCGATTGCGCCGGGCTTTCCGTGATGACAACCCAGGTTGACAATGCCATAAAAATCAGCCGTTTGATAAAAGAGATAAATCCCGCTTGCAAGATAGTTTGGGGCGGCGCTCATCCCGCGTTTTTCATAGAGCAGACAGCCGCTCATCCGCTCCTTGATATCGTCTGCTATGGCGAGGGAGAAATAACTTTTTATGAAATAGCGAGCGGCAAGAATCTATCAGATATAAATGGAATTGCCTATAAAAAAGGAGGGCAAATAATAGTAAACCCGCCCAGGTCATTGCATGATCCGGCTTCAATGCCTTTGTTCAACTGGGATTTGGCGCCGAAAGAAATTTTGGAAAAATTATATTTGATTCCATCGTTAACTTCGCGCGGCTGCCCGCACCGCTGCACTTTTTGCATCAATGCTATTTTAAAAAACAGATGGCGGCCCAGAACAGCGGAGCAGGTGCTGGCCGATTTGAAAACAATAAAAAGCAAGGAATATTTTCAAGGAAAAAAATTAAGATTTTGGGACGAGAATTTTTTTGTTGACATTAACCGCGCTAAAAAAATTATTAACGGCATGCTGGAAAGAAATTTAACAATGCCGTGGGAGACAACAATCAGGTGCAATTATTTGCGCGCCGGGATGGTTGATGATGATTTTATGGAAAAATTAAAACAGTCCGGCTGCTATTTGCTGTCATTCGGCGCGGAATCCGGTTGTCCCAGGATTTTATCCAAAATAAAGAAAGACATTTCCCCGGACGATGTTATTAATTCAGCCAAAATGAGCTTAAGGCACGGCATTATTCCGCAGTATTCGTTTATGATAGGCCTGCCCGGTGAAACCAAAAGCGACATGATGGAGACACTGAGATTGATTGATAAATTAGTCAGTTTGAGCGACAAGATTCAAATCTTGGGTCCGCAGGCATTTCGGCCTTATCCCGGATCGCCTTTATACGAAGAATGCGTCCAGTCCGGCTGGCAGGCGCCTCAAACAACGGAAGAGTGGGCGCATTTAGTTAAAAACGAATTAAGCTATTTGACAGTGCAGAATTTCCCCTGGGTAAAAGACAAGAATTTCGTAGAATCAATGGAAGCTTATGTCCGCTTTGGAGCGCACAGCATCAAGAGCGCCATGGGATCAAGCATCAAAGCGCAAAAATTATTAAAATTGGGTTTTGTTCTGCTGTGCCAATTGCGCTGGAAATTAAAATTTTTCTTTTGGCCGATTGAGTTTAAGCTGGCTAAAAAATTTGTGACAAAGTAGTATAATCCGAATAAATTTTAAAAAAATATTTGAAGCATTTGAATATTAATTTGTAGATTAGAATTATATTTATGAAAATATTATCTCTTGGTTTAGACAAATCAATATTGGATAAAAATTCTTCTTTAGCCAAGAGGACTGTTGAGTATGGAAATTTAGTTGAAAAGTACACAGTAATAGTTCCAAGTAGCGAATATAAAACAGTTGATTTATCAGAGCAGGTAAATGCCATTGGATCTGGAGATATAAATAAAGCAATTGCTTTATTTAAAATTTATAAAACTGCAAAAAGTTTGTTAGCCAAAGAAAAGCTTGTCCATGAGAAACATCAGGGGTATGACATAATTACAGTGCAAGATCAATATTACTTGGCGTTGGTTGGTTTGTTGCTCGCAAAAAAATTTAAGATTGGTTTAGAGATTCAAATTCATGGCTTTGAGAAATACAGCGGTTTGCGCAAGCTGATAGTGAAATTTGTAATTCCCAAAGCAAATGCCGTAAGGACTGTAAGCCAGAGATTGAAAAAACGATTGGCAGGCGAGTTTGGAGTTGAGGAAGACAGGATTACTGTGGTGCCGGTGTATTCGTATGTCGGATGTCGGATGTCGGATGTCGGACATAAAAGTGATGGCAAGTTTATATTTTTGACAGTTGGCAGATTGGTGCCGGTTAAGAATATTGAAATGCAGATTAATGCTTTAGCTAATATTGTAAAAAAATATTCTAATGTGGAGCTTTGGATCGTAGGCGAAGGTGAAGAAAAAGAAAAATTACTAAATTTATGTTATGCGTTACGCGTTACGCGTTATGCGAAGTTTCTGGGTTGGCAGAGCCATGTAGATGAGTTTTATGGAAAAGCGGACGCATTTTTGCTTACTTCGCACAGCGAGGGCTGGGGACTAGCAGTGGTTGAAGCGGCACGTTGTGGTTTGCCGATTATCATGACTAATGTTGGCTGTGCCGGAGAATTGATTGTGGACAGTGAAAGCGGGATTGTTATTCCTGCCGGCGATCAGGAAAAATTAGAAGAAAATATGGTAAAATTAATAGAAGATAAAGAGTTAAGGAGCAAATTAGGCGAAAACGCAAGGCAAGCCGTTTTGAAATTGCCAAGCATTGCAGAAACATTAAATTTATACAAAAAGTCGTGGGAAAATGCGTTAAAATTCAGAAAATAACATGAAATTATTAATTTTAACTCAAAAAGTAGATATTAATGACGATGTGCTTGGCTTTATGCATGGATGGATCGCTGAGTTCGCCAAGCATTGCGATAAGCTTAGTGTTGTTTGCTTGCAGAAAGGGGAGTATGATCTGCCTGCGAATGTGAAAGTGCTGTCATTGGGGAAAGAGAAATTATTAAATTGCTATATTGCTAAATTGTTATATTGTTGGCAGTTTTATAGGTATATTTGGAAATACAGAAAAGAATATGATAGTGTATTTGTGCATATGAATAAGGAGTATGTGGTTTTAGGCGGAGTTGCATGGAGATTATTGAGTAAGAGGATAGGATTATGGTATACTCACAAGCAAGTTAGTTTAAGTTTAAAAATTGCGGAAAAATTAGCGGATGTTATTTTTACGGCTTCAAAAGAGAGTTTTCGCTTAGCAAGCGAAAAAGTTAAGGTGATTGGGCATGGTATTAACACGGACATTTTTAAACCTAGTGAAAATAGAGAGAAAAATGATAAATTTAGGATTTTAACGGTGGGGAGAATTTCCCCAATTAAGGATTTAAAGACTTTAGCGCGAGCTGTTGCATGCTTGAAACAGAAAAATATTAGCTTGGATATTGTTGGCGCGGCAGGTACTGTAGAGCAAGAAGAGTATTTTCAAGAAGTAAGAGATTTGGTTGCGAAAAAAGGGATTGAAGATAAAATAAATTTTATTGGGTCGGTTCCGAATAGAGAAGTTTTAAAATATTATCAGAGAGCAGATTTATTTATTAATATGAGTCTTACCGGCAGTCTTGATAAAGCTGTTTTAGAAGCAATGGCTTGCGAACTTCCTATTGTTAGCTGTAATGATGCGGTCATTAAAGATGTTTTGCGTAGTTTTAAGAAAGAGTTAGGATTTAAAAAAAGAAGCATAAAGGAATTAGCAGAGAGAATTGATAATTTAAGTAAATTAGACATTAATAGAAGATATAGTATTGGCAAGGAATTAAGAAATATAGTTATTAAAGATCATAACTTAGCAGCATTAATTATTAAAATAAAAAAAATATATCAAACCAATGGAAAAACAAGTTTCTAAAGAAATATACGACTTTTTAAGATATAGCGACGAAGAAAGATGGAATAGCTATTGGCATCAAATTACCGAGATCATTAAACTATCGCCCGAATCAATATTAGAAGTTGGCGTAGGCGATGGCATAACCGGCGATTATTTTAAAAATAAATTAGGCATTAGCTACACTGGCGTAGATGTAGCCGAAGATCTCTGTCCTGACATAGTTGCTAATATTGAAAAATTGCCATTTGCTGATAAGACATATGATATAGCCTGCGCGTTTGAAGTGCTGGAGCATCTGCCTTTTGAAAAATTCAGAAAGTCGCTTATGGAAATGAGACGTGTTTCTATGAGGTATGTTATAATCAGTTTACCGCATTGGGGGCGTCAATTTTCCGTTAGTTTAAGGATGCCATATTTTAAGCAAGCGCGCTGGCAGAAAAAATTTGCTTGGTTTGCGCCTAAACATATCTTTTGCGGACAACATTATTGGGAGATAGGCAAAAAGGAATACTCATTGCCTTTAATTATAGATGAAATTAAATCCGCTGGATTTAAAATAGAAAAAGATTTTTTGGCGTTTAATTCGCCATACCATCACTTTTTTGTGTTAAAAAAAATTTGATTTATGCTTGATACTGCAAAAATAAAAAAAATTTTAATAGTTAATACTAAATCAAGCGATCGGAAATTAACCGGTATGGTAATGTGGGGCGCATGGGCCGTTGCCAGTTATTTTAAAGCAACCATTAAAGGCAGTGATGTTATTTTTTTAGATGAAAACAATGAAGACGATTTTGAGGCTAAGTTTAAGAAGATTGTTAAAGATCGAGACACTGTCGGTTTTTCTATTACATCCATGCAGATTAAATACACTCTTCCTTTAGTTAAATATTTAAAAGAAAATTATCCGCATATTAAAAGAATCGTTGGCGGTATTCATGTTACATTGTTTCCGGATCAAAATTATAGAGATTGGTTTAATGAGGTCGTGGCATACGACTTGCCTAAAGATCATTTTAATTATTCTTTATTGCCTAAAAAGGTAAAAGATGTCTACCGCCAGAAAAGGGCGCAAGTGCTTACAGGATTTAACTGCTCTTATAAATGCGCTTTTTGCGTTAATAGCGTTCGCAATTGCAGATACGAAGGTACGCCGATAGGAAAAATAAAAGCGGATATGGATTATGTAGTAAAAGAGTTTAATCCCCGGAAAATTTATTTTCGAGATGAAGATTTTTTTCAGGATATTAATAAGGCGCGCGCAATAGTAGATTACATATTAGAAAAAAAATATAAATTTATTTGGGATACATCAACCAGAGTTAATCATTTTATGCCTGGCCGAGTGGATGACGAATTTTTGCAAAAAATAGTTTCCTCGGGCTGCAGGCAATTTCGTTTTGGAGTGGAAAGCGGCTCACAGCGTGTCTTGAATTTTTTGCGCAAGGGGCAAACCGTGGAACAAACAAAAAACGCTATTTCGCAATGCGTTAAGCATAATATCTTCGCTACGTGTTCGGTGATTGTTGGTATTCCTACGGAAACGGCAGAGGAAAAAGAAGAAACTTACCGTTTAATAGAAGAATTACTCGCTTTAGGAAAAAAGGTTGAGGTTTTAGGTCCGCAAATGTTTCGGCCGTATCCAGGCGGTTCACTTTTTGAAGAAGCTAAAAAATACGGCTTTAAGCTTCCTGACAAGTTTGAATATTGGGCTGTTTATTATGACAAGAATCCTATTGGAGATGTTTTTGATACGGAAATTAACTATCCATGGCTATCTAAGAAAGAAAATAAAACCCTGCCCTTTGTTTGGGTAGTGGCTCATTATGGCTTAAATTACAGCAAGTCGAGTAACATAGTTAAAAGATTTATTGGTTATATATTTTTAATTCATTGGAAATTGAGATGGTTTGGCGGTTGGGATGTTAAACTGCTAATATTTGCAAGAAAGAAATTTTTTAAAACAGATTTGGATTAAATAGTTTGATAAAGAATAATAAAATTTTTTATTAATAAATTATATGCGGCTTATTCATCTAACAGGTAAAAGATTTGAGTATTTATCCGCCGATAGTATTTATATTTCTAATTTGGCGGAGCAGTTTAGCAAATATTTGGCTGATGGTTACCTTTTAATAATCGGCAGCAAATCTCCGGAGCAATTTAAGAATATAAATTTAATAAATTCGCGTTTAAGCTCCTATGGTAATGGTTGGTTGCATTTTTGGCTGCCGTATATTTATTATTTTTTTTGGTTGCCGTATTTCATATTGACACAAAAAATTAAAAACACGAAAACAATATTTTTTTCTAGCGATTCTAATTTATTGTTAATTTTAATTTTTTGGAAAAAGATTTTTAGATTAAAATTTAAAATTTGTTCTGATTGGCACATGTTGTACAATAATATGAAAGACAGTTTTATTCCTCGAAATTCAGATTATCTAATATCCACTTCTGAAAAGCTAAAGGACATTATTATTAAAAAATCAGGCATAAATTCGAATAAAATAAATGTCGTTTACGGCGGTGTTGATGCCAAGAGTTATAATGCTAAAGCTAAGAGCCGGCAAGAATTAGGCATACCGGAAAATAAAAAATTAGTTGGATATGTGGGTTTGTTTAAAACTATGGGGATGGAAAAGGGCATAAAAACCATGATTGCGGCTTTGCCGTATTTGCCATCCGATATAGCCATGGTTTTCGTTGGCGCTAAGCCGGGGCAAAGCGTTGAATATCAAGATTATGCAAAAGAGATTGATGTTGCAAATAGATGCATATTTATTGATATGCAGCCGGTTGAAATAATACCCTCGTATGAAAAAGCTACGGATGTTTTAGTTATACCATATCCGAATAAGCCGCATTTCCGCGACTGGGGTTTTCCAATGAAGGTTTATGAGTATATGATGAGTCAGCGACCGATTGTTTATTCTAATTTAGATATAATTAGAGAGGTTCTGGCTGATTGCGCTTGGCCGTTTAAACCGGATGATCCAAAAAGTTTAGCGGATAAAATAAATTATGTTTTAAGTAAAGAAAATAAAGCTGAAATAGATAATAAAGTTAAGATGGCCAATAAAGAAGCTAAAGGTTTTAGTTGGGAGCGTAAGTCTGATAGAATATTGGGAGTTTTAGATAATACCTAATGAATAGCGGTAAAATTATGAATAAAATTGTTATATTTTTTAATAAACACTGGTTAGCTGTTTTAATCGCTCTTTTTTTTGGTTTTCTTATAGTTTTTCCCACTTTAAAAATTGTACTTGATTTAGATAGTGATTTTAAAGGTATTTATCCAATAATGTCTTCCGATGATGAATTATATTACCAAGCAAAAGTAAAAAAATTAACCAAAGATAATAATTTAGGAAATGTTTATATCAAAGATTATAATAATTTACCATATACGAATTCAGTTTTAGCGGAATGGTCTCTGGCAAAAACCGCTAATATATTTAAAATATCAATACCAAAATTGTTCGCCATAAATGATTTTATATTACCTGCCATTTTGTTCTTTGCTGTATATATTTTTTTTATATTCTTAGTAAGAATAAAATATTATCGATAGTTTTTGATATGTTTTTTTGTATTATTTTTAGCGAAGCTATACAAAGACCAATTCATCCGCAATTTACATTTATATTTTTTATTTTGGGGTTAATTTTCTTATGGAAAATTCTGTCAGAAAATATTTTTAGAAAATACATAATTTATAATTTTCTGCTAGGGATTTTAGTTGGTCTATTATTGTATATGTACCCGTATTACTGGACCACTATTTTAGCTATTTATGGCACTTTGATAATTTATAAAATAATCAAAAATAAAACAAATATTTGGGGTTTATTTATTTTTCTTTTTTCTTTTTTAATAACTTCTATTCCTTATTTTTTAAATCTGCATGAAGCATCCTTGAATATATTTTATTCTGAAACACTTTCACGCATAGGGTTATTTTATACTCATTTCCCAACATGTTATTATAATACCTTGCCAGTAATTTTTACTTTGCTTTTAGTTATTGTTTTTAGAAGTAAAATTAGAGACCACAATAAAATGATTTATTCTTTATCTTTACTTTTTACTGCGCTATTAATCAATTGGCAGAATTTAATAACAGGAAAATATATTTTATTTTCCACTCATTACTATATGGTAACTGCCTTTTTGGTCATCACTGTGATATTTATAGCCATTAATAACTTAAATAACGAATTTAAAATTAAGTCGGCATTTTATTTAATATTATTAATTATCCCTTTATTTTATTTTTCTGCAAACAACATTAATCATTTCAAAAACCTTTTTTCTTTAAGTATCCCAAAAGAGGAAACAAACAAACAGCAAGAGATGAAGGATATTTTTGATTGGTTAAATAGTAATACGCCAAAGGATTCTATCTTATATATAATGGTTTAATACGCAAAAATAGTTGGTAAATTAAGGATTATATTTGAAATAATTATACCAAAGAATAAAATTTTTTCTGTTCTTTTTAGTTAATCCTCTGTGAATTGCAAGATTATTTTTAAGATAAGAAAATCTGCATTCCAATCCGTTGCTTGATTTAGGTGTTTCCGGATTATCTAAATAGTGAAATATATTTGGCAGAGCGTTTTTGATTAACGATCTAGTACGCCTTAACAATTTATGAGTGTACCATTTCCTGCCTGACAAGCTCTCGCTTTTCTCCTTAAGGAATGAATCATATTTTCTGCTCCAGCCTTCAAACTGCATAATCCAGAAATCCCGTTTTTTATAGCTGTCTATTTCATGCAATTTTTTAACCCAATATCTAAGCGTAATTCCTGCCTCTGTTTTAGGAAATCTTGTTAAATAGATTAAACTCATTCTCTGAACATGAATAATGCATCTCTGATGAATAACATTAGGAAATACCCTGTTTATTGCCTTAATCAGCCCTTTTTGGCCGTCTGATGTGATACTAACGATGTCTAATCCTGATTGTTTTAATAATTCCAAATCAGCAACATAATTATTATAATTTTCCCGTTCTACGATATTATAAAATTGCAAATATTTTAAATCATTGTCTAAATAATTCAGTATGCAGAAATCGCTTGTGTAGGTGCCGTCAATAATCAAATGGCAGTTATTATTAGATTTGATTTTTATAATTGGAGTGTTGTTTAAAAAATATTGGAATAACCTTCTGAGCGTATCAATTGATTTGCCGCTTTCATCTGATAAATCCTGTAATGTCCTTCTGCTAATGATCCATTTTTTAAACCAAATCTTTTGTCTCGCAAGTGAATTAATTTTGATTTTCCAAATAAATAATTTACCGCAATTTTTACAAAACCACCTTTGTTTATTATTCTGTTTACCCCACTTGATTACATGTTTACCGCCACAATAAATGCAGCATTTTTTTTGAAATTTTGTTCATATAGTTAAAGTGTTTTAACTTTGTTATTAAATTTACTTTAATGTTAAAACAAATTTAACTATTTTACCAACTATTTTTGCGTATTAAACCTATATAATTGATGATAAAGTAAGAGAAATTATGTTTCCAGTTTATACTCATAATAATTTATATTTTAATTATTTTGCAGGCTTATTTTTAATGTCTGATATAGAGATGGAGGAAAGGTGGGCAAGAAAAAACATTTTTAACAATAATGTTAATGAACAATATATTGCAGATAATTATTTTGATATTTGGGTTTCAAAATTTTTAGAAGAGTATCAGCAAAAGCAAACAGTAAAGAAAGTATTTAATTTAGTCGGCATTAAGTTGCCAGATCAGCCGAGAGTTCCTCTTGAATATATCAAAAGAGTGCATAACGATTATAAAAAAATAAAACAGCAAGATGCTATAATAGCAATAGAAAAATTTTCTGTTGACTATATGGTTGTAAATGCGAATTACGATCAAAAAACTTTTCTTATGATTGAAAAAGATAATAATGTAAAGAAAATAGTAACAATCAATAATTATTCAATTTATGAATTCGTAAATTAAATAATAAATTATGAAATTTTCCATTTAAATAAAAATAAAATTATGATAAAAGCCGCTATTATTATACCAACTTATAACGAAGCAAAAAATTTACCTTTGTTAGTTGAGGAGATTTTTGCAGTTATAGATAATTCTAAAATTGATTTAGAATTGATAATCGTAGATGATAATTCTCCGGATAAAACGGGTTTAGTCGCTGAAGAATTAGCGAAAGATTACCCAATTAAAGTAATTCATCGCTCCGGCAAATTAGGGCTTGGCAGCGCTGTTCTGGAAGGTTTCGCAAAATCCAGCAGAGATTATGTCGGAGCAATGGACGGAGATTTAAGCCATGATCCAGCTATTTTGAATAAATTAATTTTATCAATGTTAAAATATGATATAGCTATTGGCAGCCGCTTTAATTGTGAAAGTCATGTAGAAAAATGGAATTGGCGGCGGCGATCTATCTCTGGCATAGGCGTATTTTTAGCTAGCAGATTAACTAACACCCTTGATCCGTTGAGCGGTTATTTTTTCATTAAAAAAAGTGTAATTAAGAATATCCAATTAACAACAACAGGATATAAAATACTATTTGAGATTTTAGTTAAAGGCAATTATTCAAATATTATTGAATTCCCCTACACTTTTAGAATGCGGAAGCATAGTGAATCAAAATTAAATTATAAAGAGTTTTGGTTATTTTTTAAACAGTTGTTGTCTTACGCGTTGTATAAAATTAAATTATGATAAATTACGAACAAACACCAAGCGATTTTTATGATCAGCAGATAGAATCAAAAAATTTTTTAGGCGCTTGGTTTCATAAATCGCGCAATATGCAAACTAAAGCTTTAGTGGATGAATTTTATGCTGAATCAAAAATTATTGTAGATTTAGGTTGTGGAAACTCTCTGTGGAATGAAAGTAAATCGCCGGCAATCGGGATTGATGTTAATTCAGATTCATTGAATTATACAATGAAAAGCGGGCGATTAAATAAAATCATTGTTGCTCCTGCGGATAAAACCAGTTTGCCGAGCGATAGCGCAGACATTGTGATAATTACAGAAGTCTTAGAACATTTGGATAATTTAAGCGCTCAATTAAATGAAATTAAACGTATTTTAAAACCCGGCGCTAAAGTTATCTGCTCTGTACCTTATGACACTAATTTCAGTTTTTGGAGGCCCTTGTTCGCCATCCAATGTTTTTATAAAGGGTCTATTCAAAAACAAGAATATTACAAGCAAAGATGCGGTCATATAAATAATTTTTCTCCAAAATCAATTCAAGATTTATTTATAAGCCATGGCTTTAAAATAACAAAATTTATAAATCATTATTTTTTTACTATTTTTATTATAGCTAGCAAATAATTATGCCAGATACGACTAATAAGAAAAAATGGAATCAATATTGGCGGGAAAATGTAAATAAAAGCGTTTTTTTTAACACGTTGGTGGCATTAGCCAGAAAATACTATTTTGCCAAAGCTTTCGCAAAATTCATTGCCGGTCATTATGATGTTAAAGGAAAAACTATTTGCGAGATTGGAGTTGGATCCGGGTTGACATTGTCTTATTTAAAAAAGATGGGAGCGGCTCAATGCGTTGGTATTGATTATTCGCCGGAAGCTATAAAGTTCTCTTCTGAACAAATCAAAGATTGCGAGTTTATAATCGGCGATGCTTTTAATCTTGGGCGTTTTGGAGAAAAAAAGTTTGATTTAGTTTATTCTTTAGGTTTTTTAGAGCATTATAATAAAAATGAGCAAAAAAAATTAATATCCGAACAAAAGCGCCTTGCCAAGGAGTGTGTTTTTATAGAGGTGCCTTACGATATTTTTTATTTCCGTTGGCTATTCGCTCTAAATAAATTTTTTGGCAGAACTTTAACATTTAGCGACGAGGAAATGTTTACGCCTAAAACTTTTCAAAATCTTGGGCTTAAAGGAAAAAGCATCCCCATGCGCAGGACATTTTATTTAACTATAGGATATTTTGAGAATGTATGTGAAAAATAATATGATGAAAAAAATAAAAATTTTGCTTACTAAAATTCGGCAACATTGGATAGCAATTGTATTCGCTTTTATCATTGGTTTTTTAGCCATGCTGCCGGTCCTAAGGTCAATTAATAATTTAGGTTTTAGCAGCTTTAAAGGCGTTTACCCTATTCTAATTGATGACGAAGAGCATTATCTGGCTCGAACCAAAGACATAGTTGACGGTCATTCTAAATTAGGCAATGCTTATTTAGCTGAACATAAAAATGACCCTTATATGGCGCCGCCGCTATCCGAGTGGCTATTAGCGCAGGCTGCAATTTTTTTTCATTTGCCAGTAGCCACGCTGTTTTTTTATCTTGATTTTATTTTGCCGTTCTGTGGGCTTATTCTTTTCTATTTTTTGCTTTACGGAATTATTAAACAAAAAAGAATAGCGGCAATCTTTGTTTTTTTATTTTTTATATTATTTTTGCGTGAAGCTAATAGGCCAATTATTCAGCAATTAGTTTTTTTACCATTTTTTCTTGGCGTTTGGGCTGTTTGGAAAACATATATTACAGCTAATAAAAAAAGTTATTCTTATAGTTCTTTAGTTAGTATATTTTTTGGTATTCTATTATACATATCTCCTTATTTTTGGACTACACTAGTTGTATTATATTTTTTAACTCTAGGAGCTGTATTTTTAACGCAAAGAGACATAAAGTTTATTTTTAAAAGTGGAGCTATTTTTATTTCTGGCGCTTTGTTATTTTCTTTGCCATATTTAGTAAATTTATCATGGGCGACAACAAACATTTTTTTTGCCGAATCTTCAATAAGAATGGGTATGCTTAGCACCCATTGGCCGGCATGTTATTTTAATGTAAGCTTTGCCTTTTTTGCTCTTTTACTTCTTTTCGGTACTAGAAAAATAATTACAAAAGAAAGGTTTATTTTTGCTTTAGTTTGTCTATCTACAATTGTAATTATAAATTGGCAAAATGTAATTACGGGGAAATATTTGTTATTTTCAAGTCATTATTTTCCACCGACAATTATTTTAATATTTATTAGCTTAGTAATCATAATAGCCAGCGCGCGGGATAGTAAAATCAATGGTTTAGCGCTAAGTAAAAACACAAAAAGAATAGTTATTGTTGGTTCGTTGGCGTTAATAGCGCTAATTGCCAATCTGCAATTTGGCGGAACTAAATTAGCCCTAACTGTAAGTGCTAATGAAGAGAGGATGGCTGAATTGCAGAGTTTATCAGTAATTTTCGATTGGTTTAATCAGAATACCGCCGAAGATTCGGTAATCTATTTTTTGGGCGATGATCCCTATGCTTACAGCGCTTTGTATCCAATTTATACCCACAATAATATTTATAGCGGCGGTTGCGATGTCTGTTTTTTGTTATCTAATGAAGAGCTTTTAGATAGGGCAATCAGGCATAATATTTTTAACGATGCTTTTACCGAGCAATTTATAAGAGAAAATCGTTTTGGACCTTTGGTTTTATACTACATTAGTGTTTATCAAAATAAGCAAGTAAGAAATAAAATTATTTCCGTATTAACTAAAGAAAATAAAAAAATCGGAGACATATATCCGCCGGAGTATATAGATTGGGTAATAGGAAAATACCGCGAGGTTAAAAAAGAAGATGTTAAGACCGCTTTAAAAAAGTATCAACTAGATTATATTATTCTTAATACTAAAATAGATATTAGCGGCGAGATGGTAGAGAAGATAGAGAAGTATGATTTTATTTTACCACTTATAAAACTAGGAGATGTTATCGTTTATCAGGTTTTATAAAAAAAATTCTAATATATTTTAAGAGTAATAATAAATATCTTTTTATTTTAAGTTGGCCTCGAACTTGATTTAGAGGAGATTGGAAAAATATTTTTAATACTCCATTATTGTTTCTAAGATTTGCATAAGCTATATTATGCCAGCGATTAAATAATATTTTATTTAAAGAATTTTTTGCGCAATATCCAGATTTTAGATTAGCGTTTTTAATTTTCATTAGCCAAATTTCAATCTCTTTCAATGTTTTTACCGCATCGTTATTTTTTAAAATAATTCCAGTAAGGTGAATTTTAATCTCTGCGTCAGTCGGCATTAGGCCGATTTTTTTTATTTGTTTCAATCTTATATCAACGGCGTTTTTATTTTGAATTTCTGATTCGGTTGAACAAATGCTGTTTTCGTGCTTCCGATAATGGAATAGCGCTTTAGGCAGATTGGCAAAAAGCGTAAGGTCAATCAGTCTAGTCCATAATTCATAATCTTCAGAATGCCGGTAATTACAGTCATATCTTATTTTATGCTTATCAATTATGGATTTACGCAGCATAACCGCGGGATGAGCGAGAGAAGTATTAAAAATAAGATTAGCTTTTATGTCCTCGTGTTTTACATAGTAGTGATCAATAAAATTGCCTTGTTTATGCAGTACTTTTACCCAACTGCCCAATACGCCGATTTTTGAGTTTTTATCCATGAATTTTATTTGCTCAAGCAACCTGTTGCTTAAACTAATATCATCGCAGTCCATTCTGGCTATGTAGCCGCCTAAAGCTAAATCCAGACCTTGATTTAAAGCGGATATTAAACCGGAATTAATTTTATTGTCAATTAATTTAATTCTTTTATCCGGAAAAGACTTAATAATGCTTACGCTGTTGTCAGTTGAACCGTCGTTAATAATAAGAAACTCAAAATCGTTAAAACTTTGATTAAGAATACTTTCAATTGCTTCTCGCAAATATTTTTCACCGTTATAAACCGGCATTAATACTGTTACTTTTGGAGGCATATTTTTTTGCTGATGTATTTAAACAATTTTTTAGGGTTATGCAGGGCGTACGAAATTTGTGATAATTTATTTCTAATATTTTTTTTAGTTTTTAGCAAAGTTAGCTGGTTGTTTATTTTTTGTTCTTCTCGGCGAATACTCTCAATCAAGCTATTCCATTTTTCTTCCGGAATAGTTTTAAAAAAACAACCTTGATTATAATGGTGGAAATATTTTTCCCAATCACAGTTATTAATATCTACTAATCCTTGTTTTTTAGCAATTTCCCAAACCTCCGTGCCGGGGTAGGGCGTTAATATGCTCCAAATTACATAATCAGGCGATAGCTCCTTCATGGCCTTGATACTGAGTTTAATATCTTCTTCGGTTTCGTCTGGAAAACCGGCCATAAAATAAACCGTTGTCTCAATTCCAGCGCGTCTGGATAGGATTATCGCTTGTTTAACCTTTTCGGTGTTTATATTTTTTTTAATTAATTTTTGTATTTTCGGGCTGCCGCTTTCCAATCCGAGATAAATATGGCGGCATCCTGCTTTATGCATTAGTTTTAATAGCGGTAAATCAATAGTGTCTACGCGCGTATCGCAGTGCCAAGTAATTTTGAAATCTAAGGATAATGCTAACTGGCAGAATTCTTTTACATAGCTTTGTCTTAAAGTAAATGTGTCATCATGAAAAGCAAAAGATGTTATATTATATTTTTTGTGCCTGTCAATTATTTCATTAACCACATTTTGCGGTGATCTAAAACGGACTTTTTGCGTCCATAGCAGTTTAGAAGCGCAATAAGTGCATGCGAAAGGACATCCTCGGGAAGTGATAATGCCTTTGCAGGAATGAGTATTTTTTTTATAATCTTTCATTAAATAAAAAGCTGGGAATGGGAGCGTATCTAAGTCCGTGATTAATGGCCGATCTTCATTACATACTATTTGTCCGTTTTTTTTGTAAGAAATACCGGTTATTTTTTCTATATCTTTTTTATTGTTAATATAGTTTATTAATTCAACAGTAGTAATTTCTCCTTCACCACGTACAGTAAAATCAAAATTATTTTTTAATGGTTCGTTTGGCACTAGAGTCGGATGAATACCGCCTGCAATTAAGGGAACATCCGGCAATGATTTTTTTATATATTGCGCTAAATAATAAGCCGATGTTGACACGGCAGTCATAAAAGAAATAGCAATAATGTCGGGTTTAAATTCGCTTATGTCTTTTAATATTTTTTGATAAACATAATGATCGCGAGTAAATTTTTTACCATAATCATCCGCGTTGATTGTAATTTTTTCGTTAACTCCTTTTATTTTATCAAAATATAATTCACCGTTTAAAATTAATACTTCATGTTTTTCTTTTTCTAAGACTGCGCCTAAATAAGCAAGGCCGAGATATAGTCGGTTACTTATTATATTTTGGAAACCGTAAAAAGGAGGTTGTATCAATAGTATTTTCATAATTTTATCCAGTTCTTAGGCATGATTTCGCGATCATTATCACAAAATTTAAACCATTTTTTCGGGCCGATTACAATTTTATCAGGATTTTGATTAAGCCATGCGCCCCACCAAGAAAATGAGCTATTAGCAATAATGTTATGGCGGCATTTACTCATTAAAAATAGTTCTTCGTGAGCCGGTAGTTGTGATTGACTAACATGAACAGCGGAGTTGCTAATAACTAAATTATTTTTCGCCCATTCAGTGTCGTCAGAAAAAATAAAAAAAGTAGGATTTTCTAATCGCTCGCTTATCTTTTTAATTGCTATTCGGTAATACTCTAAATTTAGCAAGTTATAAATTTTTGAAAATTTAGGTGAATTAATATAATCGCCTCGCCGTACATGGATTGAGATTGATTTTTTTTCCGCGATTTGTTTTTTAATCTCTTGTCCTTTGCTTGAGAGGGGATTTTTTAAAGTAAAATTTTTTAGAATTATATTCTTGATATCTAAAAAATATTTTTCACTTTGCCAATGTCCGTCTAAATATTTATTATTTTTAAGGTTCAATATGCTTTTATTATAATTATAATTAAAGTTTTTTATTATTGTTTGTTTATCGGCGGACCTGAATTCATTTAATAATTTTTGCCAATTATTATTTATTTTATTTATTTCTTTTCGGCCGGCAATATTTTCTTTGATATTAAAAAAATTCAGGCCATAAGCCCTATAATTGTTTGACTGAAAATCCGCGCTGTCAATTTTTAATTCAGTATTATTTTTTATGGCTAGGCGTCTAGCAGTTGCGTACTGGAACATTTGGTTGCCAAGACCGCCGTAGAGTTTTACTATGATCATATTAAAATGAATTTAATGTTTTAATAATATAATTTACCTCTTTTTTTGATAGTTCAGGGAATATTGGCAGAGAAATAATTTCTTTGGCATAGCTTTCAGTGTTTAATAGATTAGAAGACTCTAGAAATTTATAAGCGGTTTGTTTATGTATGGGCAGTGGATAATGGATGCCATAGCCAATATTTTTAGCAGTTAAATATTTTATAAGTTTTGCTCTATTTTTTGTTCTGATAACAAAAAGATGAAACACATGTTCATTAATATTAGAAATATCAGGCAAGGTTATCTTTTTGTTTTTGACTTTATTTAAATAAAGGGTAGCTATTTTTTGCCGTTTTTTATTATTTTTATCAAGATGTTTTAATTTAACATTAAGTATCGTTGCTTGTAATTCGTCTAAGCGGCTATTGTATCCCTCAAAATGAGAATAGTATCCTTGCTTCATTCCATACATTCTTAGCGCGCGGCATTTTTCCGCCAATTTTTTGTTTGAAGTTAAAATAATTCCGGCGTCCCCGTAAGCGCCTAAATTTTTAGTCGGGTAAAAGCTAAAGCAGCTTATGTGTCCGAATGCTCCGGTCTTCTTGTTGTTTATTTTTGTTCCATGCGCCTGAGCGCAATCTTCAACTATTTTTAAGTTATGTTTTTTGGCGATTTTTAAAATAACAGGCATATTGCATCCTTGGCCGTATAAATGAACAGGCAAAATAACTTTTGTTTTTTTAGTGATTGCTTTCTTGATTTTACTTTCGTTAATAGTAGAGTCATATTTAATATCAATAAATACTGGTATTGCCCCAAGCTCCCTAATAGCGCTGATAGTCGGCACGGCAGTATTGGAAACTGTTATGACTTCATCGTCGGGCATCACATCTAAGGCGCGAAGAGCAATTTTTATGGCATCAGTTCCGGAATTTACGCCAATTCCATATTTTACGCCAATATATTTAGAAAAACTGTTTTCAAAATTTTTAACTTCATCTCCTAAAATTAGTCGGCCGGAATTTAAAACTTTATTAATTGCTTGATTAATCTCTCTTTCTATTGATTTTAGTTGTCTAGTATAGTTAAAAAATGGAACTCGCATATATTATTTTTTTATATATTCCAAAAATTTATTATAATTTCTTATATAATCACTTTCTTTATAATAATCATCAGCCAAGACTAAAATTACGCAATCGGACGAGAATTTAGTCATATGATGCCAAAGTTTTGGACCTAATCTAATACCGCTATATGGATCATCTATTAAAATATTCTGTTTAATTTCGCCGTCATCAAGTAATAAAGTAAAATGCCCATTTACACAAAAAATAATCTGCTCGAGTTTTTTATGTGCATGCAAACCACGGTGTGATTTTTTATTAAATAAATTATTAATATAATAAAATCTTTTGATGTTAAAGGGGACGTTTTTTTTAGCTTCGCCGATAACTAAATTGCCATCAGGAAAATCATCAAAAAATTGCAGTTTAATAATTCCCGAGTTTTTAACTTTTATTTTTTTAGTCATATAAAATTATTTTTTAATAGCATGTACAAAGTAGCCAAAATTCAGTAATTCACTGGAACCATGATCATTCTTAGATAATTTTTCCAGTGAATAAAGAAAAGTTTTAATCATAAGTTTTTCGTATATTTTTAAGTTTTTGTTTGAATATTTTTTAGCTACACTATTAAGTCTTCTTAGCTCTTGAGCGATATATTCAAAATAATTTCCATTCGGTTGGATATCAATTATTTTGAAGCCGTAATCACTAAGATGGTTAACATAAAAATTTTTATTAAAACCAGTGTAAAAATGATATGGAGAAAAATGCGTAAGACTGCAAAAAGGGGCCGTAATTATGAGATGGCCTTCTTCCTGAAGTAGTCTTGAAAATTCTTTTATTGCTGAAATCGGGTCAGGCAAATGTTCAAATACTTCTATACACATAATAGCATCAAACGAATCATCTTTTTCCGGAATATCAGTTATATCGCAAATAATATCTAATATAGAATTATTCCATTCTTTCGTCTGCTTTCCTATTCCGTCTCCTGCTCCATCGTATTTTCCAAAATCTTGAGAAACATATTTTAAATGTTCGCAAAGATCTTTGTATTTTAATTCTCCGGCACCAGCGTCTAATATTCTTGATTTTTGAGGAATTTTTTTTAAGGTTTTTTCAAGCCATTCCAATCTTGAATATTCATTTTTTGTTCCCACTGTTAGTTTTTTGAGCATATTTTATATAGCGATAAATTTTTTTAACAATAGCCGGACTTTTCTCTTTAAGCGTTATAAATAAATAGTCTGATTTTTTGTCAAAATTTATATCTAAACTAATTTTAATTTGTTTAATTGTTTTGTAAGCGAGCCTAAGGTATTTTTCATAGTATCTATAAGCTAATAGTTCAGAGGGTTTATTGACCGGTTCAAAGTATGTTGCTTTTATTAAGTTAAATAAATTATAGATATTGGTGTGATGGAAATGAAAGAAGATAATTTTAAATTCTTCGTGATTATTAATTCTTCGTCCGTAAAGAAAATTATTTTTAGTAAAAAAATCATAATTTAAAACATTCCAAGGAGCAACCCCGCCGCCATGATTTTGTAAAACTTTAATGCCCTCAAATCTTTTTAACCAGTCATCAAGATATTTTTGATCGCCGAATTTACCATCTTCAAATCTGGCGTAGCACCAATCCAAGCAGGATTCTCGCCACCATGTCAAGACCTTAAGTCCCATGGAGTTATTCTTGAATGTCATAAACTGGACACAATATTTGCCGCTGTAAGAAGTTTTATCGTGTTCAGGATGATAGCGATGTTCAGTAATTAAGACAGAATCATTTCCTAGTTCATTTAATAAGATTTGCGGAGAATCAAAAAACATTAAATCAGCGTCAAGATAGGTGCAACTTTCAAGGTTAAATTTTTTAAGGCAGTAAAGGATAGTTGAGGGTGTGCAGGTCCAGCAATATTCCGCTTTGCTGCGAGTAGGTTTTACGGATAGTAATTGTTTATCTTCAAATTTTTCTAAAGAAATAACGATAACTCGAGGCAAGTTAAGGATTAAAAGTGTTTTTAGGCATTTATCGTCAAAGGCAAAGATATATAAATAGCAATCCGGACAATGCTTGATTAAAGAATAATACATAGCCAGTCCCCGAAGCAAATAGTTTGAATCAAAATATGTACAAAAGTTTATCATATTAGCGAATTAAGTTTTTAATTATTCTAAAAATTCTATATATGGGCATTTTAAATTTTAGTCTTTCTATTTTTACCTCTATTTCGTTTAGGATATCATTTTTTATCTCAGTAAAGAACAAGTCGTTAAATTTTTTCTCGCCCCCGTCGGCCAGCTCCAACGAAAAACCAAACTGTTTTTTTGCGCAAGATAAGGCAATGCCCAGAAGATAGTCTCGCGAACTAAATTCGCTCCCGTCTTTAAAGGAATTAATAAATGATACTTCACCCCAAGCCGGAGAGCTTTTTAGCACTAAATTTAATATTTTATCAGAGTTATATCCTATTTTTTTATCAAGAATAGTTTCTTTTATTTTTTTATTAATTCTAATAGCTTGAGGTAAGTTAAGCTCGTTAATCCAGAAAGGAAGTTTTTCCATATAGGATAAAAGATGAAATAATTTATCTTCGTTTTTATAAGCGCTAATTAAGCCGGGTTCAAAATCGGCTATGATAATTTTGTTTATTATTTCATCACCAAGACTGTGAAAGATTCGAAGGTCTGTGCCTTGGGAATCTGTTTTAAACCAATCTATTTGTTTAATTCCAAGTTCTTTTAATGCATCTAATAAATTTGTTGTCTTAAGCTCAACGGTTTTTGTAATATTAAATAAATTAGAAATATTCCAGTCATCTAAACTTTTTTGATCTGGTTCTAATAAACTAGAGCAGAAAGGGGATTTAGTAAGATAAAATTTTGCTTCCTTATTGTCGTTATCAGTAGATACAATTTTATTGTAAATGTAGAGTTTTTTGTAGCCACTTTTAATAGTTATTTCTTTCATCTCTCTTTCATCCGCATCAAATGCTATACAAATAGAATATTTAGCTATTTCTCTCCATGGCTCATATATTTTACCCGAAGCTCCGATATCTAAAAGAACGGGTGGATTATTTTTAAATTCTTGTCTTGATAAAATTTTTTCAATGATTTTCATATTATTTTATATCTAATAAATATAATCTTAATTTGTCTAATAATAGTTGGACGTAATTATGGCATTTATGATATATTTTTTTTATTAAATTAAATATTAAATTATCTGGAAATTTACTAATTATTATTTTATCTAATTTCCTGTAAACGCGAAATGCAAAATACCGTGTTCGTTCTACTATTTCAACTTTTTTTCCAATTAATTTCTTTTTTTCTTGTCTATAAGTTTCTTCTAATTTATTGCGCATCTCAACGACCTCATTATCGCTCATGGCAGATAAATTAACAGAGAGACGGCTAATATCGGTAGCTAGTTTGAATTTATTATAAAAATCAAGATGGCTCTTAATTAAACCTTTTTTCATGGCAATGTCATAGAGTTTAGTTCCAGGAAAGGGGGTAGTGATGGTAAAAGCGTAATTAATATTTTTATCATGTCTTAGCGTTTCCAACATTAAATCCATAGATTTTTGTACGTCGTCAATCGTTTCAGTATATTGGCCGACCATAATTGAAACTGAAGGTAAAATACCAATAGTTTTTAAGCGGCGTAATCCTTTTTTTATTTGCTCAACCGTTATTCTTTTATCAATTATGTCCAGAATCTTTTGTGAGCCAGATTCTACCCCCAGACCCATAATACGGCAGCCTGTATTTTTCATCTCTTCAAGAATCTCATCATCAAGTCGCTCAAGAATATCAAAACGGCACGAAACAGAATAGCTTATTTTTCTTTTTAAATTTTTAATTGCTTGAATTAATTCTTTAGCTCTAGTAGGAGAAGCTAAGACTAAATCGTCTCCAAAATAGAGCATATTAGCGTCATATTTTTTAAGTAATTTATCCATCCCTTCAAACATATTAGCTACTGTTCGATAGCGGGGAGGGCTATGGTGATAGCAAAAATTGCAGTTAAATGGGCAACCTCGGCCTCCATGAATAGCGACTACGCGATCATTATATAGCCAATGTGGTTGACTATAATCAATGTAAAATCGTCCAATGTCAATCCATTTTTCTGATGGGAATAAATCATAAGGAACCGCAGGCAGTTTTGTCATGTCCTTTATGTATTCTCCTGGATCGGTAGTGATATATTTATTTTCTTTCTTAAAAATAATTCCTTTTACGTCTTGCAAGTTATTATTTTCACGCAACGCCTGCACAAGTTCATACAGTATAATTTCTCCTTCACCTATTACGCCAATATCGGCATTGGTTATTTCCATGGCGAATTGCGGAGTGGGGGTGACCATCTGTCCGCCAATAATTAGCGGAAAGTCACATCCTAGTTTTTTAAATATTTTTATTATTTCAGCAATGTCGTATAAATCCGGGTAAAGGGTGCCAAAACCGACAAGTAAAGGTTTCTGGGCAATTATATCTTTTACGAATTGATTATAACCGGATCTTTTATTAGGACGGAATAAAACTTGTACATCTTCGTTTTTTTCTAAAAGGTAGCCAGATAGGTAAGCATAGCCGAAAGGAAAGGTGTAAATTACATCTTTGGCGACAAGTATTACCGGTCCATTTTTATTGTTGCTAACTATCATCTATTTAATTTTTTTAAAACAGAAACCTTTGTATGTTGCAGTGGTATCTTTTAATAAAATTTTAGTTCCTATGTGGGCATCAAACTCGGCTATCAATTTATAATTTCGTTTTAGGATTTTTAAAAATTTAGCCTGATTAAATAGCCAGCAGGGATAACTTGCATCATAAATTTTTGGCGGTACCTTTTGAATCGTAATCCTATCATCATTTTTTATAAATGTCGTTCTGTCAAAAATTATGTAGTCAAAATTTAGGTTAATTATTTTTTCTAAAAATTCATACGGATTATATAGATATTGCAGTACGCTGGAAATTAAAATAATTTTAGAATTTTCTTTAGATAGGCAATCTTCAATTGTATAAAAAAATTTTAAGTTATTGTCTTCAAACAATTCTTTTCCGCAATCTGCAAAATTCTTCTGCTCAACAATATTCCACTTTAGTTCCTTTAAGTTTTCAAAATAATTTTTATTTTGAAAATAAGTAGTGCCAAGCGATCCGCCAAAATCAATTAAATTTAATCGACCATTATTTTTTGAAGCAATCCATAATAGATGAGCCAGCAGCGGCCAAGAATAGTCGATTTTATCAAAAATTATTCCGTCTCTTTCGTAGAGCGCTTCGTTATTCTTTACTTTAAGCGCTCCGGCTTTGACTTTTTCTAAGATATTATCAGAATTATAACCGGTAGTTTTTTTTTGGGCATCCGACCACGATGAATAATTACCAAAAAAACCGTATTTTTTATTTTTATTCTGAATAGCTCGCAATATTAATGGCGGTATAAATTCTTTAATGACTTTTCGGTATTTCTTTATATTTTCCATATTTTTTTAATTTTATTGATAATTCTTTCTTTATAGCCAGGATTTATGGATTCAAAATATTTTGAAATAATTTTTTTAGCTAATTTATTTTCTTCTATGGATATTTTATTTAATTTTATTTCTTTTTGATAAATATCAGCATTAAAATCATTATTATTTTCTGTACAATGCGTACCGGTGCCATCAAGCCCAATATTATTTATTAGTGATTTACCCGGGCATAGAGTTAATTTATTTTGTAAAAAAGCGCTTGCGTACCACCTGATTGCCCATGAATTATTTTTACCTTTAATGTAATTTTCTAGCATCCCAGTATAGTCAAACGAATTATTAAAATCAAATTCTTTAGTTAACTTCTTTTCTCTTAGTTTATTTAGTAATTTTTGTCCGTCAGCTTCAAATAAAGCCCATCCTCGCTTCCATGTTCCCCAGCCCCAACAATCAGCGCCTTTAATAAAATATGTTTCAGGGAGCTTAGCTTTAACTGGATAGATATAACCATGAATGCTTATTACTTTCTCTTCGCTTTCATAAAGATCAAGCGCTTCGTTCATGTATTTTAGAAAATAAGGTGAGCTTACTAAATCGTCTTCCATGACTATAACTTTCCCGTATTTATTAATGACTTCAGTTACGCCAGATATGATTGATTTAGCTAAACTATAATTTTTAGTTCTTTCAATAATCGTAATACTCTTAAAACCAGTAATATTTTTTAAATACGATCTAACTTCTGCTACCCTTTGTTTTGATTCGTCGTCTTTTGGGCCATCAGAAAAAATTAAGAGTTCACTTTCATTGGCTAATTCATTCTTAACTAAAGCCTCAATCATCTGTTTTGTGTGCCAAGGACGATTATATGCAAATAAACAAATTGGCGCTAAAGCATTTTTCATAAGTTTTTATTAATTTGCCAGATAGTTGTTTCTTGTTGGTTATCAGAAAATATTTGATGTGGATACTTTTTTAGTTTTTCTTTTCCAGCCGCATATTCTGTTCGTTCGGAATTATCAAGCATTAGATAACCGTTATTTTTAATTTTTGTCAGGGCGTTAATGATGCAGCCGCTTCGCACTCTGCCGTCAATAAAAACCAGGTCAAAATAATTGTTCGGATACTTATCGATTGTTTTAATGTATTTTTTAAAATTCATGTTTTTATATTTTTCTTCGGTACTTGCGCAAAGAATGTCCTTTAGTATTTTATTGGCAGGCGGTGAAAAAAATAGTTCACAATTTTTTATGTTGTCTTTTTTAATTTTATCTTTTAGGGTTATATAATAAATCGGATCATGCTCAACACTTGCCACCTTTTTAGTTAGAGCTGATAAAAATAGGGTTGAGCCGCCAGCGCCATACTCAAAAATTTTCATATCCTTTTTTAAGTTTTGCTTTAACCATTCAATAGCTTCGGCCGTGATCCATGGGCGAGGGGATAGGTCTTTTTTAATGTAGTTTTTGAATATTACAATATATAAAAAATACAAGCGCGGGAAATAAAATTTTAAGTTGCTTAATTCATTTTTCATAGTGTAGTTAAAAATTTTTCGATTGATAATATTTGTATATCATTTTACTAAATCTGCAAATATATTTCCATTATCGGATCTACTTATCGGATCGGGACGATATTCTAATGGAATATATTTTGAAGTGCTATTATCTCGGGTGGTGAATATCACTTTTGAATAACCAACCGTTAGAGCCATTTCTTCTAAAATTTTCGGTGTTAAAATATTTATATGCCTATGTTTATCCCATTCGTGAATAAATACTCCGTTAAATCCTTTTGTAAAGTCAGAATCATTATCCATTGATGTTAAAAGATTTGGAGTATTTACTCTGTGAATACTTCCACTTTTTAAAACTCTTAATGTTTCACTTAAGAATAGTACTTGCCCCTTTTGCGATAAGTGCTCCATAAAGTCTTCATGAAAAATAACATCAACTGAATTATTTGGTAATGGCAGGCTTGTTTTTGTTATATCTATTTCGTAAAAATCATCTTTTGATCCTCTAATATTTTTTGGATAATATTTGTTGGTATAAGATTTTAAATATTTTTTATAGTGACAGTAAGTTAAATCTATATTTATCCAAGTTTTTAGTATGCGTGGACCGCAACCAAAGTGAAGTTTTACAATATTATTCTTTTTGTAGTTTTCTGAAAGTTTTTTGATAAAATAATCTTTATCATAGTCTTGCTTGACTATTGGTTTATTTATTTTATTAATTGAATATCCAAGAAGTTGTACAATTGTTTTGATTAATGTTTTTAACATATAATAATAAAATTATTTGGTTTATTGGTTTTTATTATTGTTGCTGGCAATATTATTTTTGTTATCGTAATTATACAATAAGCAGTTGTTGACACAAAAAGACGGAGTATTTCCATTATATAGATTTTTTCTAAAATTAGTAGAAATAGAACCATCCCAGATTTCCAACAATTCTTCTTTAAATATATTCCCAAACTTTATTTGGCCATGTGAATCATAACAACATGGAACAATGGTGCCATCAAGAAGTATCGTCATAGTGCTTTTAAGATCAATACAACCTCTCATGACTTTTCGAAGTGTATTTAAATCTTTATAATGTTTTCGTTTATATCTTTCTATAGAAGAAATTTCTACTCCTGAATTTTTTTGGATATAAGGTTCTTTAAAATATGGCTCTAAGCCAAGCTGATGACATTTTTTTTCAAATTCTTCCATTTCATGTTCATTATGTTTGAAGACTATAAACTGGGGAATTAGTTTAACCTTGTTTCCATTAGTTTTGTTGATTTGGTCTAAAAGTTCAAGAGACTCAATGGCTTTTTTTACGCTCCCTCCTTTTCTATATTTTTCGTACACTTCTTGGGTAATTCCGTCAATGGAAATTATTAAATCATGAAGTCCAGAATTTATCAATTTTTCCGCTAATTCCGGAGTTAATAATTGAGCATTTGTACTAATACTTGCTTTAGCAAAATGAGAAGTGTAATTAATAATTTTAATTATATCATTGTTAAGCAAGGGTTCTCCCCAGTTTATTAAGTACACTCTTTTTGCATAAGGTTTAATTTTGTCTGCTATTATTTTGTATTGCTCAAAGCTCATTGAACCGCTTTTTCTTTTGATGGTTTTATTTCCCCAACTGCACCCCGGGCACCTTAAATTGCATCCCAGTACCGTTTCTATTAAAAATGTACTAGGCATAAATTTTGTAAATTGATAATTTTTAAAAAATGTATTTAATATTTTGTTTTTGATCCGTGCTAAAAAATGTTTCATATTTGTAAATTATTTTATTTTTAACGGTTTAATAAAAAATTATAGTCTTTTAATACTGGGTAGTCTAAAGTTTGGTTTGAGCATATTATGCAGGCTGGGTTTCCCTTTATCTTTAATATCTTGTAGTAGAAATTTATTTTTCCCCAATTGATTTCTTTTTTAGAAAATAAATTTTTAATATTTTCCATCATGGGATGATTTTTACAGCTTTCCATCAGGATAACATGGTGTTTAGCAGAATTAAATAGGTTAGCAAGCGCAGTTAAATGTTTTTCTCCTGTATGAATATGCATGATTACGGCTTGGGTAAAAGCTAAATCTGACTTGGGTAGAAAATTTTTTGGAAAGGGAGTGGTGGCATCAGCTACTTTAATAGATGCATTTAAAAAAGGATAGTTTTTCCTTAATTGTATTATTTGTTTTTCGGAAACGTCCATACCGTAAAGATTTGCAGAGGGAAGGAGCGTTTGCAGATTATTTAAATGCATACCAGTACCACAACCCATTTCGAAAATACTTGTCGGATGTAGCTGTATTATTGTTTCGTAAAGTAACTGATGATTTGGGTGTAGTGGTTTTATTGTTTTATTATTTTTAATTAATTTGTTGTTTTCGAAATGATAATCATTTGATTGTAGGTCAATAGTAGAATTTTTTCCAACAACTAGTAATTCTCCTTTGTAATGGATGTGGTAAAGCGACCAATTGAACATATCATTTTTTAGAAAAGATTTTCTTTTCCCGGGAATGATTTTAATCATGATTTTTTGTATTTCTTTTAATATGTAATACAATAAAATGTATCTATTTGGATAATATTCTTCTCGTCTCATAATAAATCTAATAATTTTTTTAATCAGTTTCATATTTTATTTCGTTATTTTTAAAGTTTTAATAATAATATTTACAAAATTTTCTTGAAGAAACTTTTTGTAATTAGAGCTATTTAGAAAATTATCAATGTTTTTCATAAATTCATTATATTCTTTTTCTGTAATTTTTTTTAGGAAAATATATAATTCGGTATTTGATTTAAATTTTTTGCGATCTATATAACAATTTTTGTCTATATATTTGCTAATATTATTCGCTCCCCAGTAAATTGGAACGGTTCCTGCTACAAAACAATCAAATATTTTTTCAGTTATGTAGCCGTTTGCCCCATCAAAATTTTCATAGCACAAGGAAAACTTGTATTGAGATAGAGTGGAGATTTTATCGTTTGTAAATCCTCGATAACTTTTATATTTTTTGATAAGTATAGGGAATCTTTTTTCCCATCTATTTGTTGGCCAATCCCATCTACCACCATATAAATCAAAGTCATTTGGACAATGTTTTTCAAAGAATAGAATAGCATTTTTTCTTGCAGAGTATAATTCCTTCGGGAAAGGTGAACTTTTTTTTGTTGATATGTTTACTAAAAGTTTTTTTTGAGAAAAAGAAGTGTTATTTCTCAATGGTTTTTTGTTGGCTACTAGGGGGTAGATTTTGAAATATTTTTTATTATCAACCAGATCGTCATTCCATGTAAGGACATAATCAAAGCGTTCATGATATTCTTTGGAATAATTATATGGAATTACTGCTTCTCCCTCTTGGAGAAGTAAAACCATTTTATTTTGCAGGTTTTTTCTAATACACTCCTGATAAACGTCTCTCTCTTTTTGAATATTTTTTTTGAATATTTTTTTTAAATAATTTATTACTCTTCTTATTACTTTTTTTTCAAATATACCAAGGCAACGTGTATCTACAAAAATAATCCAATCACAGTCATCTATTTTATTATTATCAGCAGTTTTAAGATCATAATCTAACTCTTTTAATTTTCTCTTTAAATATTTCCATGGCTCATTTAAGTTGTTGACATCATTCACTTCAAAAAGTACATTATTAGACAATGCTTCACTTTCAAGCACTAGAAGAATTTTTTTCATTGTATTGTTGAGTTTTAATATAATAATTAGAGTTTATTTTTTATACCATTATGGATAAAAATAGCATCACCAGCAAGTGGCGTGTTATCATCTAAATATGCTAAATTGTAGGTTTTGTATAAACTATAATTATACTGCTTCAAAAATATTTCTAAATCTTTAAAAAGTGGCTGGTTCTTATAAATGCGAGCGTATTCCACTTCTGTATAAATAAGGTCAATTTTACCCTCAGAAAGCATTTTTTTTGAGCCCTTAAGTACTAGTAACTCTCCGCCCTGAACATCCATTTTTAAGATATTTATTTTTTCTATTTTATTTTTTTTACAATAATCATCTAATGTTTCAGTTTTGACTCGCATGGTTTTTAGCGGTTTATAAGAATCTATTGCGTCAGTGTATTCTTTATTGTTTGATAACAGGGAATTAGTGCCATGAAAATTATTGACAAAAAATTTAGCTTCACCGTTTTTGTCACTAAGAGCAAAGTTGTTGGAGTAAATTTTTTTGTCCCCACAAGTTGAATCAATATATTTTTTATATATTTCTGGGTATGGTTCAAAGCCATGTATGTTAGCTTTAGGGTATAATTTTTTGTATTTACGCGTGGTTTGTCCAATATGACTCCCCACATCAAAAATCGTTTTTACTTGCGCACTAGATAAAAGATTTTTTTGATCAAAAAAATCTTGGTCGAGTTTCGTTCTGATGGTGCTCAAATCATATTGAAAATATTTTCTGGATATATATTTAATATTGTCTTTTATTTTTTGGTAGATCATAAACTTTTTTAATTATATTTTTTAAAGGCGATTTATTTATTATTAACTTTATTTGTTTTCAAAAAAGGTTTCATAGATTTAATCTTCATGTAGACTATTTTTATAAATTTTTTATTATTTATAATTTTTGTTTAATATAATCTAAGATGGAAGCATGTTTTGGTTTTTTCCACATTTTTCTTATCATTAGTTTAAGAATTGTTATAAATTTAAGAAAGTAATTATTCGGCTGTTTTTTATTTTTAATCAAATCAATTTCTTTTCGGATTTTAGCGATAAATGCATCGTCCTGTTTGAGAAGTGTTTCCTCCCAAACGTTTAACTCTTTTTTTATATCAAAGTTTTCGCTTGGCGACTGCAATTGATCGTAAATGCTTATAAAATAATTAAATTTATTTAATTGAAATTTGTTTAATCTGCCCCCGATAATCTTAGCTAAATTAATATAATCATTCAAGAGTGCGTTACTTAATGTACGTACAACTATTGGAGTGTTTTTATATAAATCTGCTTCTTGTATCTTTAGCTCTTTCAGAAATTGCTCATTGCTACCATTCTTTCTTTTATACGACCCGCCGGAGCTATATTTTAAACCTCCCATTGTTGTAAGCATATCAGGCATTACAAATATTTTATCAACCGTATTTAAAATTTGTAGTCCCATCATAAAATCACACGATACCGGTATAAACAGACGTTTCATCGCTCCTTCTTGTATTATTTTAACGATTTTTCTGCAAACACATACATCGTAGCCAGACGGGGCACGGGGCGTAAAAAAATCAAAGTTTATATCTAAAAAACTTTTAACAATTGAGTCTGAATCGAAAAATTGAGCTTTAAATTTTTCCGGGAATGAGTGGACCATGCCAGTATCTTCAACAAAATAATCATGTTGCCATTTAATAACTTCTGCTTTTTTTTCAAGAATAACATTAAAAATATTTTGGAGAGAATCTAATTTTAACGCCATTTTATCTTCAATAACAAGAAGATATTTGCCAGTTATTTTTGTACACCCATATTCCCAATTGTCTGGCATTGATAAATTTCCTGTTCGATAATAACGAATTCTAGAGTCATCGAACATAGCAACCACATTTTTTGTATCATCGGTATCATCGTTGTCTGCGATTATTAATTCAAAATTTTTGAACGTCTGTAGCAAGATGCTTTCAATCGCATAGCCGACTAAGAAGCTACGATTTTTTGTTGGAATTACTACGCTAAAAAATGGTTTTTTTTCTGACTTATTTTTATCATTATCCATATTTTTTGTTGAATTATTTTATTCTTTTTAAAAATCCGTCTGGCGAAGCAGTAAGTATAAGTTTTGATTCAATATTTTTATCAATTTTAAATTTTTTATTTTCTTTTAAGAATTCCCAAACCGCTGTTTTAGGGTTGTTTCCTTTTCTCCATGGCCTATCAGACGTTGATCCTTCTGGCAAATCTTCTACCCCAGTATCTTGCACAATAATATAGCTACCTAAATTGACCAACGGTGCATAAGCTCTAAGTTCTGACAAGACATGGTCATGAGTGTGATTGCTATCTAGCATAATTAAAATCTTTTTTTTATCTTTTGCAAACTTTATAACTGTCTGTATTATTTTTTTGTCAATGCTTGAGCCTTCAAGCATAGTAATTTTTTTACTCATTGGATGTTTTAGTATATTTTTTTTATTATGTTTACGAATGTCAATGTCTATTCCTAATACTTCGCCGTTCTTTATTTTACCGCATGATTCAAGTAACGTTAGCATGGAAGCATTAAAAAGAATCGAGCCTCCCCAGGCTATTCCTGTTTCAATAATAAGATCCGGTTTAACCTCCCAAATTATTTCCTGCAAGGCTTGCAAATCTTGTGGAGCTTGAATAATAGGTACTCCTAACCAAAAAAAATTATAGGCATATTTAGCCTTTACTAGTTGTGCCAAAAAAACTTGGTATGCTTTTTGTAAAGATTCATTGTTTTGATATGATTTTGCTCTTTTTGTCGCTTCTAATTTAAATTGTTCTAGTTGATTGTCTGGCATAGTTTTAAAAATTAATTATCATTTTTTGTTAGTCTGCTCCAAATAGCAAGGTGTTTATCATTTGAAAAAAAAGAATAATACTGATGCACAGTACCTTTTGAGCTCGCTTGCCAGAGGGCTGATTTATTAAGATTTATTATTTTTTTAGTAGTATTTATTTTTTCCAGTTCTGTTTTTGCGCTACAATAATTCGCAAAGACTTTATTATAGCTACCCAATGATTCTAAAAATACATCTTTTGCAGTTATGTTATTATCATCTTTTAAAATATTCCATTTTTTATTAGTTTTAGGCATTGTCAATGCTTCTTTAAAAATTACTTCCCACTCCTTTGCCATTTTATTTACAGAAAAAGTTTTTATTGCATATTCTCTGGCATTTTTTGATAGTAATTTTCTTAATGCCTTATTAGCATAAAGTTTTTGAATTGCATTGATATAGCCGTTTTCGTTTTTGGCTACAATACCGCTAACCCCGTCTTTAATCATATATTTTTCCATACGATTTGGCAATGCAACTGGGACGACGCCTGCCGCCATGCTTTCTGCTAGCACCTGATCGCAAGTGCCATAATGATGAGAGGCCAAAGGATATCCAAAAATATCAAAAATTGATAAATATTCAGTCACATTAGAAATTAACCCTGTGAAAATGAATTTATCCGCAATGCCCATAGCTTCGGCTTCTTTTTTTATTTCTTGTTCATTTGATCCGCCACATACAATAAATTTTACATCTGGAATATTAATTTTATTGCATATATTTAAGAAATTTGGATGAAGTTTTACATAATCAACAGTGCCAATATATCCTATATTAAATCCTTTGTGTGCTTTAGGTCTGACCGATTTAACATGATCTACGCCTGCTGTTGACCAGACGACTCTTAATGATTGCTTTTGCTTATTAGAGAGTATTTGAATCTCTTTTGTTTCGAAACTAATGGGCGTGGTAAAAACAAATATATCGGGATATGCAAGAATTTTTTTAGTAAATACATAAGGCGCGTTAAATCCAGAGTTGTGACTCCACATAATTAAGCGACACGAAGGTAAGGAGGTGCGTACTAAAAAATCATATAATAAGGGATGATTCCACCAGTGAACAAGGGCTATATCGGCTTCAGCTATCATTTTTAGCAAAAAATTCTTTTTGCTAGACATTTTGTCAAACAATTTCAGCCCAATATTTTTTGCCGTTTCAATAGCTTCTTTGTTCGCATAGTCCAAGCAAGCAACTTGATGCACAAAAGATTTACTCTCTTTAGTGTGTGCAAAATAGTTCAAAAGCACTCTGCCTACGCCACCGCCAAGGTGGGGGGTAATATGTAAAATTTTACTTTTTTTATAAATTAAATTCGCTGGCATATGTTTTCCATCCTTTACTTTTCTTAAGTATGCTCAAATAAATATCATGATGTTCTTTTGATAAATCATCTTCTTTTTTTTGTTTATAAATATTCATAAGTACATAGTGTGCCAAAGCATGTTTAGGATATTTATTAGAAATATGAATAAAATAGGGCAAAGCTCTATCGTAAAGACCCAGTAAAACATTAGAATTATTAACAAAATTTACATCAAGGTTCATTTTATATGCGATTTTTTCGATCTCATCGGGATCAACTCCTGGGGCCTTAATTGATCCTTTGGAAACAATATGGTTTTTGAAATCTTTTTCAACTAGATAATTATTTTCAACACAAACTTTATAAAGTCTGCTACCCGCAATAGGTGCCGCAATAAAAAAATAAACCCAGTCAAAACCAATTTCTTTTATGATTTCCAATGATTCCTTTCTGTGTTCATCCATCTCGTTTGGTAATCCGAGAACAATGAAAGCATGAACAAAAATTCCATTTTCCTTTAATATCTTTGTCGTTTTTCTTATTTGAAAAACTCTATGGGGCTTATTTATAATTTTTTCCAACACATAATCAGAACATGACTCAACCGCTAATTGTACCGTAGTCACCCCGGCTTCTTTTAGTAATTTACCTATTTCCTCATCTATAGCATGCACAGCTATTCCGTTTGGAAATTCTATTCTAATGTTTCGTCTGTTCAATTCGGCTAAAATTCTAGCCGCTCTTTTTTTGTTAGACAAAAAATGATCGTCTTCTATTAATAAAACATTCATGCCAAAATTGTTAATCATATTGTCCACTTCTGAAATAACTCTTTTTTCACTCATATATCTAATCATTTTACCATGAACGGAAGAATTAGCACAAAAAACACAATTAAACGGACAACCTCTTGAAGTATGGATAGATATTTCTCTTTTGTTATTTTGATTACAATATTGTTTATCCAAAGATCTTCCATTGTAATTATTTAAATCTACAAGGCTATAATCAGACATAGGAATATTGTCAAGATTCTCTACATAAGAAGCTCTGGGGATTTTTCCGTCTTTTAAGGTTTCCTTTGTTATCCAAGAGGGGTGTTCATTTAAAAGATGGGGAAAATTGTCTGAATTAATTAAATCAATCAAAGGAATTTCGCCTTCAGCAAAACAGACACCATCTATTAACGGGAAATCATTTAATACTCTTTGATATAAGTTTGAAGCGAGCCCTCCACCGACGATACATAACGGAGGCATAGGTGCTTTTTTTATTGTGTAGGTTAATTCCTTTAAGTATTCGTAGCTGTTATTAAAAAGTGCAGAAATTCCCACTATGTCTGTTGGACTCTGCAATTTTTCTAAAACAATACTCATTAGGTCCTTTTGAATATTAGTGGCATTCAGGTTATTTTTAGCAATTTTGTAAGCCTCTGTGTTGAGATCTAAAAGTTCAACAGCAACCTCCTTTGTCGCATTAGCTTTAATGTAAGCTTCCATGGAAAGAATACCGTAAGGAATTGTAAAAACAGGAAGAGTTTGGTTGTTTTTTGGATTCAAAAAATCTTCTATATTAAAATATGGAGGGATAATAAACAAAATTTTTACAGGCATATTATTTTTTTTATTCCCCGTTCATAAAATGGCATGTAGATCCAACCAACCCAAGGATAATTCCTGATTATCAATGATTTTTAGCTCTTTATATTTAAGATAATGGTCAATGGCTTCATCGTAGGAGAGCCACTTATTTTCTGGTAAATCTTTGCCAAAAAAACCAGATGAATATTTTGTAAACTGGTAATCAATGTTTTTTCCCTCAAATATTTTTTGAGTCGGGTCTTTCTTCCTGTTAATATTGTTCAATTGATTAACTAGTTGAAATTTTTTGTATCCCGCGACATAAAGCCATGAAAATATTCCCGCATAGTCTCGTTTTGATATCTCAAATGAAACATATCGCGGTTTTTCTTTTATGTGATAAAGTTGCTTTGCAACAATTAAATCACAGCCTTCAATATCAACCTTAGCATACAAAGGAGTACCAAAATCTCGGCATAGGTCGTTAAAAGAGACAGTTTGGACAGAAACAACTTTTGCTTGTGAACCATCGCTCTCTGCCATATTTTTATCGCAACTGCTCCAATCGGATTTATTGGGGTGTATATAAAAATTCTGTACCCCTCTATTATTAGAAACTGCCTTATTTACTAAGATTAATTTATTGCATTCAATGTCTTTGCCAAAACGATTGATACCTTCTTTAATTAAATTTGTATTCGCCTCAACCGCTACCACAGTAAATCCTTTTTGTAGATAAAAATCCGTATCATCGCCGTTGTGAAAGCCTAAATCGAAGATTAAGTTTTTTTTGAGCATATAATTTTCTATTTAAATTTTAATTTTTTCTTCTGGGATAGCATAAAATACAGCCCCCGTCCCACCCCATGAATGTAGTCTTATGTAATATTTGTAATTTTTCGTATTACTTATTAAAAAAAGCGGTATTCTCCAAGCTCCATCGGAATTATGATAGATAGTGACGGCCATAATTGGACGATATTTTCGTATCGTATCTACTGCCCCTTTTAATGCGTTTAGTTCACCGCCTTCCAAATGCATTTTAATGAAAGTAGCGGGAATATTTAAATTATCAATAGTGGCGATTTTTACATTATCCTTGCCGAGCCGGCTTAATTTAGAAGCGAAATCAAATCCTTGACAAAATATTTCTTCACCGTTTTTGTCGCTTAAAGCGCATTCTATAATTTTGATGATAGAAATATCTTTCAGCCTGTTTTCAAGCATCTCAAGATTATCACGATCAGGTTCAATCGCATAAATCTTTTTATATTTGTTATGAACTATTTTTAGAAATTTTTCCGTAACAGACCCGTGATGAGCTCCGCAATCAACAAAAATTTCATTTTTCTGCAAAGCGTTCATTATCTCTGGGATAAAAAAACGATTGTCATTATTTATTTCTAAGTTACTAAATAATAATTCTATTCTTAGTTTCCTCCAAGCTAAAAATTGTAGATAATAGGCGCGTGAAACATTGTCGCTTAAACTAGAATATACTTTTGTTATTAGTTTTTTTTCTTTATTATCAATTTTTCCAAGAAACCAGCCGTTGTTTAAAGGATATTTGTCACAATAGTTTTCAGCTACGTCATAAAAAAAAGCCGTATCTTTCCAACCGTTATCTTTTAATTCATCACGTAAAGCAATAAGGGGGGTGGTGACAATGCATATTACAAGTAAACATTTATTCTTATCTATCTCATCAACATCATCAGGGTGGATAATTTTTGTGTTTTGCCAAAACTTATCTTTTTTTAGCTGATTAGCATTTTTATCTACTAAATATAAAAAAGGTATGTTTAAATAATTAAAAAATTTTTTCGCCATTCTGCCTAAGCTACCAGCGCCATAAAGTATTACGGGTTTATTTATTTTTTTTGGTTGCAGTTCGCAATTAGAAGATAATATCTTTTCCAAAAGATCTAGCTCATCTTTTTGCAATAATAAAGAGAGAGAAGTGTATGGTTTTAAATTTAATTTTTTCATTTATTTTTTTATCCTTTTTAATAATTCACCTGCATAATTATCAATATCATCAGGCAGTCCGTGAGACATTTGACCACACTCACCACAGAAGAGGTGTTTTTTTCTTTCTTTACGTAAAAACATTTTTTGATATTCTAAAAGTTTTTTTCCATTCCATATATCTATAACACTTTCGTTCTTCGCGTCACCAATAATAAGTTTTCTTGACCAATCTAGGAAGCATAGACTAGCTAGACCATCGGAATTAATTGAAAAAGAATAGAAAACATAGGGACAAACCTGAACTTCTTTTATTTTTTGCCCGTATATGCCAAATTCTTGATTAACTTCAATTCCTTTTAAATCAAATTCAGGCCAGCATGACATCGTGTGTTCGATAGATACGCCGTCAGCCATTTCGCCAAAAATTTCATAAAACTTTTCCTTATCATTTTCAGATAAATTATCTCCAGGTATCTTTATTATTATTTCGCAGTTTTTTCTGTTTTCATAAAGATGGCGTATATTTTCAACTAACTTATCAAAATTTATCGTATAATTTGAAAATTCTAAATATTGTTCGGCATTAACGCCCTCTATGGAGATATTAATTCGATCAAGACCGGCTTCAATAATTTCTAGATTTATTTTTGGGTTAAGTAATGAAGCATTGGTTGTAGTGTCTACTCTCTCGGCACATTTTTTCTCTTTAGCATATCGTACCATCTCGGCAAAATGCGGATTTAATAGTGGTTCTCCGTCTTTATAAAGTCTTAAAACTTTAATGGGTTTTTCGAATTCGCAAATATCGTCTATGATTTTTTTATATAGTTCAAAATTCATAACCTGAAGACTTCTGCCTATTTTTTTCATCAAAGCCATGTCTCCGCTAGGACAAAATTTACACCGAAAATTGCATAAATCGCTTGGATCAACAAAAATGATAAAAGGAACACTAAGCGGTATAACCGTTTCTAATTTTGTCCTATTTTCTAAATCAATTCTTGGTTTAATTTTAGCTTTCATCCTCGTTGTTATTTAAAAAATTAAAATATGATTTTAATCCATCTTGCCAAGATGGAAGTTCTATCCCTAGAGATTTTGCTTTAGTATTGGATAAGGCGGTAAATTTTGGACGTTGTAGTTGCCCAATAATTTTATTTCTAACTACTGGTTTAACTATCGTATCTATTTTTGCTATTTTAAAAATTTCTTCAGTAAATTTAGACCAACTGCATAAGCCTTCATTTACTAAATGATACACACCTGTTTCATTTTCTTGCTTTAATAATTTAAGAGTAGCTTTACTTAAATCACCGGCATAAGTAGGACTAACAATTTGTTCTGAGCTAACTTCTATTTCTTTTTTTCCATCAGCTTCTTTTATTATATTTAAAACAAAATTACCATTTTTTTCCGAACTTCCGGTTTTTCCGCCGTATAGTCCATTAGTTCTGATAATTAAAGTTTTATTTGGGTTTAAGTTTAGAGCCGCATATTCACCTGCTAATTTTGATAAGCCATAGACTTGCAAAGGATCTGTTTCGTCATTTTCTAAATAAGGTGAATCTTTCTTTCCGTTAAATACGTAATCAGTGCTATATGTTACAAATTTAATATTCATATCATTGCAAATTTCCGCCATATTCTTCACGGCAATAAAATTAATTGCCATAGCATTAATTGGATTTTCTTCACATTGAGGTAAAACATGATAAGCTGATGTATTAATTAAAATATCTGGTTTAGTTTCCTCTAGTTTTTCTTTTATCTGTGTTGCATTACTAACATCTAATTTATTTCTATTAAAACTAATAATTTCAAAATCAAAAGAAGCTGAATCTTTTATTAGTTCTCTTCCTATCTGACCGGTTTTACCAATTAATAGAATTTTTTTCATTTTTGTTTTGCTAAAGGCCAGTTTTTATCTTTTTCAGATAAACTCAGATTTTTTATCGGCCATTTTATATTAAATATAGAATCATCCCAACGAACGCCAGATGCGTGCTCCGGTGAATAAAATTCTGACATAAAATACTGAACTTCGCAATTATTAGTTAAGGATTGGAAACCATGGGCAAATCCTTTTGGTATAAAAAACATTTTTTTATTGTCTTCGTTTAATTCCTCCGCAACCCATTTACCATAAGTAGGGGAGTCGGCACGTAAATCGATAGCTACGTCGTAAATAGCCCCATGCAAGCATTGAACAATTTTATCTTCGGCTTTTGGCGGTGTCTGGAAATGCATTCCGCGGACGGTGCCTTTTTTCTTTGTTAAGGTTTGGTTTACTTGGACGATTGTAAATTGTAAGCCATATTTATTTAATTCTTCTTTACAAAAAGTACGCATTAAATAACCCCTTTCATCAATCCTTGGTTCAGGTTCAATGATATAAAGACCTTTTAATTTTGTTTTTTTAAATTTCATACTATTTTTATGTCGGGTATTGGTATAATAAACTTACCGCCGGCATTATGATAATCCTCTAGTTGTTTTATAATTTCGTCAGCGATATTCCAGCATAGTATTAATAGATAGTCTGGCTTGTCTTGATTAATTTTTTTTGGCGGATGAACTAATAGGTGAGTGCCGGGTGTGCATAGCCCTTGTTTTGCCTCTGATTTATCTACAATAAAATCAAGATAATTTTCGTTAATATTAAAATAATTTAATAAAATATTTCCTTTAGCGGGTGCGCTGTAAGCGGCTATTTTTTTTCCTTCACTTTTTAGTTTTTTCAGTAATAAGGTAAGTTCATTTTTTAAATTTAGGACATCTTCGTTCATTTTTTTAAAAGTTTCTATTTTATCAAAACCATCTTGTATTTCTTTATTAATTAGATTTTTGACATTAGCGCTAATTCTAAAATTATTCGGATGAGAAACAAAGATTTTCAAAGACCCACCTTGCATTGGCGTTATCTCAACATCATATATCTCTAAATTAGCTTTTTTAAAAAGGTTCTTTAAAGCTATAAGTGAATAGTAGAAAACATGTTCATGATAAATAGTATCGAATTTTTTCTCTAGCAGTCCCTTAAGGTAGGGAAATTCAAAGACTGCCGTACCATTTGGTTTTAAAATTATTTTTATTCCTTTTACGAAATCCACTATTTCCGGTACGTGGGCTAGAACGTTAGCGCCAAAAATTAAATCCGCCTGGATATTTTTATCTTCTTTTAGTCTTTTTGCAAATTTATAATTAAAAAATTCAGAAATAGTCGGAATGCCTTTTTTGTTTGCTACTTCGGCAATATTCTTCGCCGGGTCTATTCCTAATACTTCTATTCCTAGGTTTTTAAAGAATTGTAACTGGGCTCCATCGTTGCTAGCAATTTCTAACACTAAACTTTTAGAGTTTAATTTTAACTTTTTAGTAAGTTGCTCAGCCGTTTCTTTGCAGTGCTCCAAAAAAAATTTTGAGGTAGAAGAAAAATAAATATAATCACTAAATAATTTTTCTGGAGCAACGGCATTAATTAATTGGACTAGATAGCATCTATGGCAGAAGCCGACACTTAAATCAAATCTTTTCTCATTGATAATCTCTTCTTTATTTAAAAAAAGATTAACAAGAGGCATTTGGCCTAAAGAGAAAAATTTTATTATCGGTGCATGGCAGGCTCTACATTCCATATTATTTAGTAAAAAAAGATTCTATTTGCCGATTGGTGACATCAATAATATCTTCTTTGTTGTAAAAATTTTTATACCACTCAAAAGTTAACTGTAGGGTTTTGTTAATATTTAATTCTTGTTGCCAATTTAATTGCTTTTTAGCCTTGTTGGAATTTAATTTTAATAATTTACTTTCATGTTTACTATCTAAATCCTTTTTTATAACATAAACTCCTTTGTTTAATATTCTTAGAGCTAGCTTCGTAAATTCTTCTACTGTTAGGAAGCTTTGGTTGTTTGGACCGAAATTCCATGCTCCTGAAAAATCTTTTTTGCCGGTCTGAAGCTTAGTTGCTAATAATAAATAGCCATAAAGTGGTTCAAGAACATGTTGCCATGGTCTAACGGCATCTGGGTTTCGAATAATAATTTGTTTATTATGAAAAATTCCCTTGATAAGATCAGGCACTAATCGATCGTCGCTCCAGTCGCCACCGCCAATAACGTTGCCGGCTCTTGCCGAAGCTATTAAAGTCTTATGTTTTTTATTATAATCAGTTGGATTAAAAAATGATTTAATATAGGAATCTATCACTATTTCGGCAGCCGCCTTACTGGCGCTATAAGGATCATCGCCTCCTAGTTTGTCACCCTCTTTAAAGGGACGTCCTGATTCATTGTTTTTATAGACTTTGTCAGTAGTGATTATTACGGCCGATCTTACCGTATTTGTTTCTTTGATTGCTTCTAGAATATTAGCAGTGCCAATAATATTAGTTTCAAATGTGTATAAGGGTCTATCGTAGCTCTCTCTCACTATCGGTTGGGCGGCTAGATGAAATACAATTTCCGGTTTCTCTTTTTTTACTATTTCTTTTATTTTTTTAAAATCTCTAATGTCCGTAAAATAATTGTTTATTTTATTTTTTATCTTTAGTGGATTAAATAAATTAGGGCTGGTTGTCGGTTTTAAAGAAATGCCGGTAATACAAGCGCCCCAATTTAGTAATATTTGAGAAAGCCAAGCTCCTTTAAATCCGGTATGCCCGGTGATTAAAATTTTTTTATTTTTAAATTTTTTTTGAATATTTTCCATAAAAATTTAATTAATTATTTCTTAGTGTATTTACCAGATTTTCCATTCCGCTTTTCCCTCGTCCCAGAGCTTATTTAAATATTCCATATCTCTAAAATTATCCATGTTTGCCCAAAAGTCTTTATGTCTGAAAACTTTAACCTGGCCTTCTCGCGAAAGCTTCTCTAATACTCCATATTCTAAATCGCAACTATCGTCATCAACAAGATGGTTAAAGATAGCTTTATTAAAAACAAAGAAGCCACCATTTATAAAAGAATCGGCTTTAGGCTTTTCGGTAAAGTTTGCCGTATCGTTTTCCAGTATAGCTAATTTTCCGAATTGTGACTTAGGTATGGATCCGGTTATAGTTACCATCTTTCCATGATCGCGATGAAATTCTAATAGCGCCGAGATATCAACATTTCCAACGCCATCTCCGTAAGTCATCATAAATTCATCTCCGTCAATATATTTTTCTATTTGTTTTAATCTTGAGCCTTTAAGCGCAAGCTGGCCTGTATCAGCTAAAGTAACTTTCCATCCGACTTCTTCATGGTTTTGGTAGACAACGCGATTTTCCGGTCTTCCCAGTTCAAGCATTACATCATTATTCATTAGTTCATAATTTTGAAAGTATTCTTTGATCATGTCGCCTTTATAACCCAACGCTAATACGAAGTCTTTGAAACCGTAGTGAGCATATATTTTCATAATATGCCATAGAATGGGTTTATTACCGACATAAACCATTGGTTTCGGGCGAAATTCGGTTTCTTCTTTTAAGCGAGTTCCTAGCCCGCCACATAGTATAACTACTTTCATATTTTTTTACTTAAAATATAATTATATTTAAACTTTGTTATTAATTTCATTAAACTGAGTAGTCCATCGCAAGATTGGTCTTACGACGCCAGGTATTGCCCCCATATAATCCCCGCGAGCTGAACTACCGTCAAAACTGTCTATAACACGGAAAGAAACCGCGTTTTGTTCAAAAAAATGAACAACAGTAGGATTAAAAGTGGTGATGGCGGCTCCCACCATCATTGTTCCTTCTGAAAGAAAGTTTCCATGAATCCAAGCCGTGCTTATATATTTTCCTTTTTGATAAGATTTTTTTTGCCATTCAGGATCTTGATTACCCGAGACAAAAGCGTATACCCCGTCTTCGTTAAGGAAGTGATAATTGGGTGATAGCATTAACCCTGGTTTAATAACTTCATATTCCATCTCAATTCCTACTGGCAACCGGATATCTACTGCATTTGTTATTTTATCTTTTTGTTTAACTCTTACGGCGCATAAACGAACAATATCGTTACCCGGCGCTTTAGTTATATCTGTCCATTCTTTTGATGCGGCCGAACATACTTCTGAGTGCAAGTAAGCGTTAATAACATTTTGTGTTGGTCCGGCGTTAATTATTTCCCCCTTATTTAAGAGAATACATTTTTTACAAAGTTTCTGAATCGCCCCCATATTATGGCTAACAAACAAAATAGTCCTGCCTGCCTGTTTCGTCACCTCATCCATCTTCCCCAAACATTTCTTCTGAAACTCCGCGTCGCCAACAGCCAGAACCTCGTCAACCAATAAAATATCCGGTTCCATGTGCGAAGCAACGGCAAATGCCAGCCGGACATACATTCCGGAAGAATAGCGTTTTACGGGAGTATCAATGAATTTTTTAATTCCGGCGAATTCAACTATGCTGTTAAATTTATCAGATATTTCCTTCTTCCCCATCCCCATAATAGCGCCGTTCAAGAAAACATTTTCTCTTCCTGTTAATTCCGGATGAAAACCGGTGCCGACTTCCAACAGGGAAGCCACTTTGCCGCGCATTATAATTTCGCCGGTTGTGGGCGGAGTTATCCCGGTTAAAATTTTCAAAAGAGTTGATTTGCCGGCGCCGTTGGCTCCGATAATGCCGATTGCCTCGCCTTTATTAACTTCAAAATTAATATCTTTCAGCGCCCAAAATTCTTCTTTGCCTGCTTTGCCAATCGCTTGCTTGGCCTTGTGTTTTAAAAACGCGAAAGGACTTTTCGCGATATTTGTCAAAACATCCCGCAAAGCGACATACCCGCCCTGCTGGTGGGTTATATTGTATTTTTTAGATATGTTTTTTACTGATATTATTGGCTGGCTCATAAATATTGTAAATATAATTCGTAGGTTATGATGATAGCTAATCAGCGTATTAGTATCGTTTATACCACATCCGCGAAATATCTTTCTGTTTTTTTAAAATATATTACTCCGATAATCAGCATGATTAAGCAGGCAATTCCTGAAATAAGCAATAATTCCCAGTTAATCGGAGCATTGCCGAGGATCGCGGCCCTGGCCGCTTTTATAACCCCGGTCATCGGGTTTATCGCCAAGATCCATGAATATTTGCCGGCAATGCTGGCAGGGTATATGACAGGAGTTACGAACATCATCATCTGGATAAAAAACGGTAAAGCATAGCGCACATCCCTGTATTTAACATTAACTGCGGCTAAAAATAATCCAAAGCCAACCGCGGCCATAAATGTTATCAGCAGAAGCAGAGGTATTATTAAAAGTCCCGTTAAGTTAGGCAAGTAATTGTAATATGCCATTAATCCGACTAAAATAACAGAAGCTATGGCGAAATCAACTAATTTAGTAAGCACGGATGATATTGGCAGGATTAATCGCGGAAAATATACTTTGGTTATAATCGCTTGATTGCTGATTAAGCAGCTGCTGGTTTCTGACAATGCGGAAGAAAAAAATTGCCATAACAACAGGCCTGTATAGACAAAAATAGGGTAGGGTATGCCGTCGGACGGCATTTGAGCCAATTTGCCGAAAAATATGCTGAAAACTACCATTGTCATAAATGGCTGAAAAATCGCCCAAAGAACGCCTACGGCGGTTTGTTTGTATCTTACTTTCAAATCGCGCCAAGTAAAAAAGTAGAGCAGTTCTTTGTACTGCCAGATTTCTTTTATGTCATTCCAGCTGAATGTTTTTTTAGGCCTGATAATGGTTATTTTTGTGCCATTCATAAGTATTTTTATGTTTTCCCTTTGGGAGCCCCGCTACGAATGAACAGAGTAGACTCGCCGCTACAAATGGCGATCATGCGAATGATGGGGCGCATGCGAATGACGGGAGGCATTCAAATTATGTTATATTTTTACGTTTTCTTTATACCATTGATAGATGTTTGTAATACCTTTTTCTAAATTAATTTTATGCTTCCATCCTAGTTTATGTAATTTGTTTACATCTAATAATTTTCTTGGCGTCCCATCCGGCTTGGAAGAGTCCCATTTTATTTTACCTTTAAAATCAACAATCTCTCTTATAATTTCCGCTAATTCTTCTATTGATAAATCTTCACCTGTTCCAATATTTATTATATCAGAATTATTATAATTGTTCATTAAAAATACGCATGCGTTTGCCAGATCATCAACATGCAAAAATTCTCTTCTTGCCACGCCGGTTCCCCAGATTTCAATTTCTTTTTTATCGTTTTTTTTGCTTCGTGAAATTTTCTCATTAAAGCGGGGAGTACGTGCGATGTGCCTAAATTAAAATTATCATTTGGCCCGTAGAGATTCGTCGGCATAGCCACAATAAAATTGGTTCCGTATTGGCGATTATATGATTGGCACATAACAATTCCCGCGATCTTGGCTATCGCGTAAGCTTTATTGGTTGGTTCAAGTTCTAATGTTAACAGATATTCTTCTTTAATCGGCTGAGGAGATAATTTGGGGTAGATGCAGGAACTGCCCAAAAATAAAAGTTTTTTTACTTTATTCAAATAAGCGTTATGGATGATGTTGTTTTGTATTGTCAAATTTTCAAAAATAAATTCAGCCGGATAAGTTTTGTTTGCCATAATTCCTCCGACTTTGGCAGCGGCCAGAAATATATATTCCGGCTTTTCTTTCTTAAAAAATTCAGCAACAGTTTGCGCGTCAAGCAAATTTAACTCTTGCCTGGTTTTAGTTATTAGATTATTATATCCTTGCTTGATAAGACTTCGGATTATTGCCGAGCCGACTAATCCGCGGTGGCCCGCGACATAAATTTTAGAATTTTTATTTAACCCGTTAGATGATTTTTTTCCCATAGTATCCATTGAATTTATACTTGTTAAATTATTTTAATTATGTTTCCGCGGTATTTTTTAATATCTAATGGGTTTCATGTTTATTATTTATTTTAAAACCGTGATTTTTTAGGTGCAATTCTCTTCTGGCTTCTTCTAAATCGCATTGGACCATTTCTTTAACCAGATCTTCAAAAGAAATTTTTGCTTTCCATTCTAATTTTTCTTTAGCTTTTTTCGGGTTGCCCAGAAGAGAGCTTACTTCAGTCGGCCTAAAATAATCAGGATGAACTTCAATTATTGTTTCGTTGGTTCTTTTATCAATTCCTTTTTCAGAAATTCCTTCTCCTTGCCAAATTATTTCAATGCCCAGTTCTTTAAAGGCGAATTCACAAAATTCGCGGACGGAATATTGCTTGCCCGTGGCGATAACATAATCATCGGGCTTTTCCTGCTGAAGCATAAGGTGCATTGCCATAACATAATCCTTCGCGTGGCCCCAGTCTCGTTTTGAGTTAAGGTTGCCCAGAAATAATTTTTTTTGCAATCCTAATTTTATTCTCGCGGCAGCCCTTGTTATTTTTTTAGTCACAAAAGTTTCTCCCCGCCTTGGAGATTCATGGTTAAAAAGTATTCCGCTAACAGCAAATATGTTATATGCCTCGCGATAATTTATTGTTATCCAGTGGGAATAAAGCTTCGCGACGCCGTATGGGCTTCTTGGATAAAATTTAGAATTTTCATCTTGCGGCGGGGGAGTGGCTCCAAACATTTCAGAGGTTGAAGCTTGATAAAATTTTGTTTTGCGCTCTAATCCTAACAATCTTATGGCTTCAAGCATGCGAAGCGTTCCGATAGCGTCTGAATTCGCGGTGTATTCAGGCGATTCAAAAGATACTTTAACATGGCTTTGCGCTCCCAGATTATATATTTCTTCCGGCTGTATTTTTTTGATCAGCCTAATAATACTAGTCGCGTCAGTCAGGTCGCCATAATGTAAAATAAATTTTCTTTTATTTTCACAAGGAGCTTGGTAGAGATGATCAATGCGGCCGGTGTTAAAACTGCTGGCGCGCCTAATAATGCCATGGACTTCATATCCTTTAGCCAATAGTAATTCAGATAAATACGAGCCGTCTTGGCCTGTTATGCCCGTTATCAATGCTTTTCTCATATAGTTTTAATTTGTAGTAATTTGCAGTATTTGGATAAAATTCGTAGATTCGGATTATATTTCACCATTTATTAATTTTATCCACAACTTGCTTTTTTATTTTTAAATATGATTTTACCGCTTTCTTTTCCGCTTCAGGCGATACTAAGCGCAAGATTTCCTTTCCAAGGATTCTATATTGCCCGCCTACTTTGTTGGCTTTTAGCAAGCCGTTTTTAAGCATGCGCTTAATAGTGCTGTTGCTTATTTTTAACAGCTTTTGCGTTTCATTGGTTGTATATATTGAATTTGGTTTTATTTCTTGTTCCATATTTTAAGTATAAATAAAGTGTCAAGAGGTGTCAAGAGGGGTTGTCGGCTAAAAAATTCTTAAAACGGCAGAATCCTCTGCTGAGAGATTCTGCCACGGCGGTAAGCCGTGAGGTTTCATGTTTCTAATAGGCTTTTTTATATTTTTTCTCTGTGGCGGAAAAAAAATTGCTTCTACCGACTTTTAAGTCGGGTTTCGGCGGTTTTAACCGCCGAGTTTAGTGAAGCTAAAGCTTCACAAACCCGAGTTTCAGCCAAAGGATGATCCGCCTCCGGAGGAAAAACTCGGTAGAAGCTAACAATCAGTAGATCCTTTATAAACCCTTGCCTATTTTAAATTTTTAGAATATAATAATCATAAATCAATTGCTATTACTTTCCGAAGCGAGGTGAAAATCCTCCGCTGTCCCGCAGCTGTGAATTTCTGATAAAATTCAGAAATAAGCCAGAACGAGTTGGTAATAGCTTATATTATTTTATTAATTCATTAAATTCTTCGAGGTTAGAGAACTAATGAATATCCGTTTTTTTACGGTTATTTTTAGCTCTCTCTTGGAAAAGAGAGATTTTTTTATGAAAACAAAAATTTTATTTTTACCCCGCACAAAAAAAGCATCTAATCACGTATTAGATAAATTATCTAATGGGGTTAATGAAGTTAGGGGTGCAATAAATCGTCGCAGTCTGTGGCCTAATGCCACTGACAAGTTTATCCCGACAGGATTGTCGGGGCGACACTTTTTTGTGCGGGGTTTATTTATCGCGCTGGCATTAATTTTTTCTCCGATTTTGGCTGTCGCCGACATTGGAAGCGCTGTTGTCTATTTGCAAGCCCAGCCGCAAGACGCGTGGATTACCCAGGCGTTATCTGCCGCCGGAGCAGACAATATAGCAACTGATCATTTAACCAATGTTTCAGGAACATCGGCAACTGATTACGCTAAAGCCATTTTGGCATTGGCGGCAGTTGGAGAAAATCCTAAAACCTTTGGCAATATTGACTATGTCGCTAAATTAAAAACTTATTTAAACAATAATCAAATAGGAGATGAAAGCTTGCTTAATGATGATATTTGGTCAATTTTAGCATTAGCTTCAGTTGGTGAAGTTAATTCAAACGAGGCAATGGCGGCAAAAAATTATTTAATGTCTAATCAAAATACTGACGGCGGCTGGGGCTATGCTGTTAACGGCGATAGCGATACCAATGATACGGCCGCGGCAATTATGGCATTAGTTGAAGCTGGAATAAGTGTTGCGGATTCTGTTATTGTTAATGCGGTTAACTATTTAGAATTAAGCCAAAACAATGACGGCGGTTTTCCGTATGATCCAGCGTCTGACTGGGGAACAGATTCTGATTCCGGCTCTGATTCCTGGGTTATTTCCGCTTTGTATAAAATCGGGCAGAATCCGGCTGATTGGGACAAAAACAACAATAATCCGATCAGCCATTTAGAATCTCTTCAGGATGCTGGCGGCGGTTTTTGGTGGGTAGAGCCGGGAACTTCAGAATGGAACAATAAAGCCATGACTGCTTACGCGGTTATTGCTTTAAGCGGCAAAAGTTTTCCTGTTGGCTATTGGACCGCGGATTCAGGCGATTATCATTTAAGAATAGAGGGTCAGAACAATATGATTTGCGATGTTTATGTTGCCGGCGATACAGCTTTGGAAGTCGTAGAGAACGCGGCTGAAATTTGCGGCTATTCGTATGTTATTACTGATTCTTCTTTTGGATCTTATTTAAGCCAAATAAACAATGAATCCGGCTCAGGCATGATTGGCTGGATGTATTTTGTGAATTATGAATCTCCGTTAATCGGCGCGGCTGATTATACATTATCTCAAGGCGATGAAGTGCTGTGGTATTACGGCGAATGGGGGTGGCAGCCGGCAAGGTTGTCGGTAAGCGCAAACAATTTAGCAACAGGCCGGAGCATTGCTATGACAGTTGAATATTTTGACGGCCAAGCATGGAACGCGCTGCAAGACGCTGTCATCAAGGGCGGGGATCAGGATTACACAACTGATGCTTCGGGACAGGCAATGGCAGTATTGCCTGACGGTTATTATAATTTGTTTGCTGAAAAAGACAGTTTTATCCGCAGTAATCAGGAAGAAGTTTTTGTCGGCGATGGAATATCTCAGAACATCGCTTTGTCCGTGGAGATTATCCAGTCAGAAAATAGCAATGTTGCCGGCGAATCAATAATTTTTGAAATTTCAGCCAGCCGGCTTGATTTTGGAAAAATGAAGCCGGGCGATGCCGCGTCCCAGTCATTGGATATTATTAATTCAGGCACGGTTGATTTGACAATAACGGCATCCGTAAGCGGCGATTTATTATTTTTAAATAATTTACGGCTTGATAATCAAATATGGCAAAATTTCGGCAATACTCTTGCGGCGAGTGAAAGCAAGGAAGTAAACGCGGAATTAAATATACCAGAAAATTATTTTGGTTCAGGCATTAAAACAGGCGAATTAATATTCTGGGCGCGATAGCTTTTTGTTAGCTTGGGTTTTAAAACCCAAGCTAACTTCTACCGAGCTTTAGCTCGGGTTCGTGAAGCTTTAGCTTCACTAAACTTGGCGGCTAAAGCCGCCAAAACCCGACTTAAAAGTCGGTAGAAATCAAGAAAATCACCAACCTCTATAATAAGCGTATGAAAAAGAATACTCTATTTTTAATATTAATTTGTTTCTTTTTGCTGTCGGCCGCAAAATCCGTTATGGCAATCGGCGTTGGCGTAAAGCCCAAAGAGCTAAACATAAAAACCGAAATCGGCAAAGCCGCGGAAACAGAAATATTAATTATTAATCCAAGCGATGAACCGGCGTTTTATTCTGTTTCCGCTGACAATTTAAAAAGAAAGATAACTATCAGCCCCGTTGATTTTCTTTTGGAGCCAAACAGCAGCCGGATAGCTGTTGTTATTGTTAAATCTTGGATTCCATGCAAATTCAATGATAATATTTCAGTTGTAAGCCGGCCGGTTAATCATACCGGCTTAACAGCAGCTTCAGGAGTTAAGGTGCCGATTGTTATTACGGCAATGGACATTCCTTTTTGGTGGATAATTTTAGAAATAGTTATCGGAAGTTGTTTAATAATATTTTTTATGGTAAAATTAAGAAAGAAGAGAAATAATAAAATAATTAAATAATAAAAATAATTAAATAATAAAATAATAAAATAATAAAATAATAAAAATAATAAAATAATAAAAATAATAAAATAATAAAAATAATAAAATAATAAAATAGTTAAATAATAGAAACATGAAATTTTTGGCTAAAATCATTATTCTAATCGCCGTGTTTTTCACTGGATTCATTTTTGGCCAGCAATACGCCGCAGAACCGGCAGTGCAAGACAGCCAGCCGATTGTCTGCCAGCAGGAACAAGAGCAGGAATACGCCAGCTTAATTTTTGATTTCGGCGATGAAGACATTAAAACATTCAGCGATATCGCGATAGGGGATAATGATTCCGTATTTGAGGTTTTGCAAAAAGCTGTTTCTGAAAATAATATAGAATTAAATTACAAAGATTATGGCGGAGATATGGGCGTGTTTATTGAATCAATTAACGGCAAGCGGAATGATTTTGACTCCGGTTATTATTGGCAGTATTGGGTTAACGGCCAATACGCGAAAGTAGGCGCAAGCTCTTATGAATTGCAGAATGGAGATGTTGTTGAGTGGAAATACGCGGAAGGGCAGATTGATTAATTTTACAATTTTTGCCGCGGCAGAAAAGATATTTTCATATTCTTGCATTTTCATTATTTCAAATTTCTAATTTCTAATTTCAAAACTATGTCCAACAAAACAAAATTAATTATTTCAATCGCTCTGATTTTTCTGGGAGTAGCGTGCAGATTAATGCCTCATGCCTGGAATTTCGCGCCGATTGCCGCTATCGCGCTGTTTGCCGGAGTGTATCTGGGCAAGAACTACGCGATCGGTTTGCCGATTATAGCGATGCTGATCGGGGATTTTTTTATCGGTTTTTATGATTGGCGGCTGGGTTTGGCTGTCTACGGCAGCTATATGATTATCGGCCTGCTCGGGCTGGTTATAAAAAAGCATAAAAGCTTTGAAACCGTTATGGCCGGAAGCATTGTTGCCTCCGTGATATTTTTCATTGTTACCAATTGGGCGGTGTGGCAATTTTCTCCATGGTACGCAAAAAGCATAGCGGGATTAATCCAGTGCTATGCTTTGGCCTTGCCGTTTTTTAGAAATACTTTGTTAGGCAATTTGTTTTATGTTCCCGTCTTGTTTGGAGCGTATGAAGCAGTAGTAATTTTAGCAAAACAAAAGAAAGTAAGACGTGAGATTTCTTGTTCTTGATATACTTTTTCGTTGTGGCGGAAAAAACCGCTTCTACCGACTTTTAAGTCGGGTTTTGAAGCTTTAGCTTCACTAAAATTTGTGGCTAAAGCCACTGGAACCCGAGCTAAAGCTCGGTAGAAGTGTGCCCTGCGGGCATTGCGCGAGCTTTACCTCCCCGCCCTTCCCAATACTGTAGCAATAGTTTTTAAGACAATAGACAGGTCAAGATAGATTGATCTGTTTTTTATATAGAAGAGATCGTATTGAAGTTTTTTTAAAGTGTCTTCGCTGGAAGGCGAGTGGTACTCGCCGGAAATTTGGTCCCAGCCGGTAATGCCCGGCTTGACCAGCATTCTTTCTTTGTAAAAAGGGATTGCTTCTTCCAAGTTTTTTATTAATTCCGGCCTTTCGGGGCGGGGTCCGGCAAAGCTCATTTCTCCTTTTAAAATATTGATCATCTGGGGTATCTCGTCAATTCTGGTTTCGCGCAGAAAAGAGCCGAACTTGGTTATTCGCTTGTCGTTTGCTTGTGTCGGGGAAAAATCATTATTTACGGTTGCCATAGTGCGGAATTTTATAATTTTAAAAAGCTTATTATTTTTTCCTACGCGGTTCTGGCTGAATAAAATCGGGCCTTTGCTGTCCAGCTTAATCAATAAGCCGATAATAATCCAAAACGGGAGCGTGATGGCCAGAATCATTAATGCCAAAACAATATCATAGCCGCGCTTGGCAATGTCAAACGGCATTTTATTGCCTTCGCTTAAATTTTCCAAAAACCACATTTGATTGATGGCGACAATAGGTATTTTTCCGGTTATGGCTTCATAAAAATTAGGCAAGCTGATGTAATTGATTTTAAGCGGCAGGCACTTAAACAAACAAGAGCGCAATTCGGAAGATTGATGCGGGTCAGAAGTTAAAATAATTGTAGTCACATTTTTTTCTTTAATCATCCTTTCCAAATCTAAAATACTTTTTATAACAGGAATACTGTTTATTTCATCAGACCCGCTGTTTTTATCATCAACAATAAAGGCGATTTTATAGCCCAAATGCGGTTTTTGTTTAAGCTCCCGCGCCAGTTCTTTCACTTGATCGTTAAGCCCGATAATGGCGATAATATTTTTAGGCAGATAGGCCTTAAGCGACCAATTATAAAATTGCCGCCAAAGATAAAACAGCGCGGCAAAAACAATTATATAAATTAATAAATTTCTTTTCGGGGCAATATTTATTTGCGGAGTCAAATAGAAAAAAGCCGCTGACAGCAAGCCGGCTATTATCAAACTGCGTCCTGTTCGCTGAAAGAATTTAACATTATTAACTGCCACATTTAAATCATAAAGATTAGAAATATAGAATATTAAAATCCACGCGACAAAAATTATGGTGAAAGGCCAAAAATGGCTTTGCCAATCGCCTTGTATCGGCTGTCCCCAATAGCGAATCAGCAAAGTTAAATAAAGCGATAAGTACAGGACGCCGATGTCGCCGATTAAAAGCGCTATTTTTTTAAAATTATTATTCATGGTTTTGAAACCTCACCCCGTCCCTCTCCTAATTAGGAGAGGGTGTCTTAGCGAAGCAAAGGCGTGAGAGGTAAAAGTTGAAATTCTAGATTTTAATTCTCTTTTGTTTTTAGTTTAGCGGATTTATAGGGAAAATTCAAGGGTTATATTAAAGATCAACAATAAAGCAAGAGGGCAGTATTTTAGTTATAATTAAGCAGTATTCAGTAATGCTTTTTAGAGATGAAAAATATTAAATTAAGTAAACTTTATAAAGTATCGCATATTGACAAATTTTATAAAGTTTTGTAAAATGGATAATGTATATTATAAATAGCAAAAATATGAATGTTTCAGAAAAACTAAAAATGATAAAAAGGTTATCCGGCTTTACTCAGGAGAACATGGCCAAAGATTTGGGCGTGTCTTTTGCTACGCTTAACAGCTGGATAAACAACAAATCAAAACCTCATAAAAGTAAGACAGAATTAATAGATAAGCTATTATCAAAATATACAGGTATTCCAGTATCTGAAAGCGTTGGAAAAGATGTAATGAATAAAAAAGATATAATTCATAAAAAAGCCAAAAAACAAAAAAATATGTTGAACTTAATCCTTGATAGAACTGATTTATACGATCAACTTATTTTGTCTTTGACCTATAATACTAACCGCATAGAGGGAAGCACTTTAACCGAAGATGAAACTGCGGCAGTTATTTTTCGCAATGAAACAATAAACAACAAAGATCTGATTGAACACTTAGAGGCAAAGAATCATCAGACAGCTATAAAGTTTTTATTTGATTATTTAAAGACAGGTAAAATTAACGAAAATCTGATTCTCAAATTGCATAGCTTGCTGATGAGCGGAATCAGGGAAGATGCGGGACGACACAGGCGCCATGGCGTAAGAATAGTTGGTTCAAATGTCCCCACGGCTAATTATCTAAAAATTTCAGAATTAATGGCTGCTCTTGTTAAAGAAATTAACAAAAAACAAGTTGATATAATTAAGCATGCGGCAGTAATTCATAGTAAATTTGAGCAGATTCATCCTTTTTCTGATGGTAACGGCCGTATAGGGCGCTTAATACTTACTGCTATGCTTCTTCTTAATAATCTACCCCCGGCAGTCATTAGAATTCAAGAAAAAAGATTATATTTAAACTATTTAAGAAAAAGCCAGCTCAAAAACGATTTTACCTCTCTGGAGGATTTTATTTGCGACGCAATTTTTAATGGATTTAAAATTATAGAGAGCTAGGGAAAATAATTAAATTTTTATACAGGGTTGTGTTTTTTAAAACACAACCCTTATTTTTTTGTTTGATTGTTTGGGATAGTTTTGCTATAATGTTATACATGAAAGGCAAGAAATTCACATTCAACTGGCCGTTGGCCGGCAACAGCCATATTATTGATTTTTTATCAAAAAGCATTGAGAATGATAATGTTTCAAGCAGTTATATTTTTTCCGGACCGGATGATATAGGCAAATTTACTATAGCTAATTATTTTACCAAGAGTTTGATTTGTAAACAATTATCAGGAAAGGGAGGCAGTCTGCCCTGCGGCCAATGCTCGCCATGCGTTCAGCTGGAAAAGGGCTTGCACGGGGATGTCCATGTTATAACAAAGCAGGAAGACAAGAAAAATATTTCCATTGAGCAGGTTAGGGAATTTATCAGGATATTGAATATGGCTTCTTTCATGGACAGCTACAAGATAGGCATAATCAAAAATGCGGCAAGCTTGAGCATAGAGGCGGCAAACGCGCTTTTGAAAACTCTGGAAGAATCAAAAGCCAAAGTGGCGGTAATTTTAACTGTTACAGATACAAGCGCTTTGCCGAAAACAATTGTTTCGCGCAGCCAAATATTAAAATTCAATCCGGTAAGCGCGGATATTATTTACGATTATTTAATCAATGAGCATGGAGCCGGAAGAAGCGCGGCTAAAAATTTATCGCATTTATGCCTTGGCAGGCCGGCGCTGGCCGTTAAATTTTTGCGAGACAAAGAGTTCTTGAATAATTATCTTGAGCAAGCCAAATCTTTTCTGCGTCTGGCCCGGAATGATATCAACAGCCGCTTGTCCATAGTTGAAAGCTTGATAGGCCCTCGGCCATCCGGCCAAGAATCGGCAAGTTTGGCCGGCGGAATAATAGAAATCTGGGAAGGCATTGCCAGGGATTTGTTATTGCTTGAATTCGGCCAAAAGAATTTAATTCAGCACGCGGTTATAATGGATGATTTGGAAGTTATAAAAAAAGATTTTGAAATAAGCGATTTAATAAATTTAGCCAAGAATTTAAAGCAGGCCAAGGAATATTTAAAATTTAATGTTAATCCGAAATTGGTTTTGGAGAATGTTGTTGTTGGGATGGGTTGATTTTTTATTTCAGACTGTTCCAAAAGCACCCTTCTACCGAGCTTTTCCTCCAGAGGCTGATCATCCTTTGGCTGAAGCTCGGGTTCCAGTGGCTTTAGCCACTAACATTAGTGAAGCTAAAGCTTCAAAACCCGACTTAAAAGTCGGTAAAAGCAGTTTTTAGACAGTCTGACAAGGTGAGCGATGGCAATAAGACGATGTTTTATAATTTTAAATAACTATAAAAGTATGCTAAACAAAATTAAAATTACAATTTTATTAATCGCGTTATGCGCGCTTGTTTCCGGCTGCATCACGCTGCAAACCGATTCAAAATCAGGCGGAAATGACGGCGGAGTATTCAGAACCGGTGATAAAGGCAGCTCTTGGCAGCAGGCGGTTTTAATTCCTACTGCCAGCGGCAAGCCGGGCAGCATCGGTCCGCTTAACACCGCTTCTTTGGTAATGGATCCGAACGACAGCAAGGCAATTTATTTCGGCAGTTTTGACAATGGGCTTTTCTATTCTTATGACCGGGCGCAGACATGGCAGGCCGCGGCGATCCTTGGCAAAGGCACGATCAAGGCCATAGCCGTGGATCCTGATTCAAAATGCGTAATCTACGCCGCGATTAACAATGCTGTCTACAAGTCAACTGACTGCAACAGGACCTGGGAGCAAATTTATTTTGACAATGACTTAAAGGCTGTAATAAGCGCCATAGCGATAGACCATTATGACAGCAATAATATTTATATCGGCTCTTCGCAGGGGAATATTATAAAAAGCTCTGACCGGGGAGCAAGCTGGCGCGCGCTGTACAAGATTGGCGGAGGCATAGAAAAGATGATCATGGATCCGCATGACAGCCGCGTTATTTTCGCGGCTTCCGCTGACAAGGGAATTTATCGCTCAAAAGACAATGGCTTAAACTGGGTTGATTTAAAGGATAAATTAAAAGAATTTCAGGCAGAAAAAGATTTTAAGGATTTATTAATTCCGAACATGGAGGAAAATTTGATATTTTTGGCCACAAAGTATAAAATATTAACATCTCTTGACAGCGGAGACAGCTGGGCCGAAATCAAATTGATTACATCAGAAGACAAATCATACATAAATTCAATAGCCGTAAATCCGCAAAATGCCCATGAGATTTATTACGCGACAGACACTACTTTTTACCGCTCGCTTGACGGCGGGCAGAACTGGACGCCTAAAAAACTGCCTACGGCAAGATCCGGCTGGAAGCTGTTGATTGATCCGGATGAGCCGAGCATTATTTATATGGGGGTTAAGGGAAGTATTAAGTAATTTATTAAAGAATTATTTAGTTAACGAGTTCAAGAGTTAACGAGTTCTTATTTTTATCAGTTAACCCATTAACTCGTTAACCCGTTAATTTGTTAACTAAATAATTAAGGAATTAATTAACAGAAAAATTTTAAATTATTAATTACAAATTATTAAAAAAATATGAATCAATACACACAATCAAAACAAGAAGAGTTTAACAAGGCGATTGATTTTTTCAAAAAAGACATCGCCAGCTTGCGGACAGGACGGGCCAATCCAGCTATGCTTGACGGAGTGCAGGTGGAAGCATACGGCTCAAAAACTCCGCTTAACGGCTTGGCCGGCATTACTGTTCCGGAAGCCAGAAGCATTGTTGTAGCTCCCTGGGACAAAAATGTTATCAAGGATATTGAAAAGGCGATTATTAATTTTAATTTGGGAGTATCTGTTGTCAATGAGGGGGATAAATTAAGGATAACAGTGCCCCAGCTTACTGAAGAAAGCAGGCGTGAGTTAGTTAAAAGATTAAATGAAAAGATGGAAGCCGCGCGAATTTCCATCAGGCAGACAAGGGATGAAATTAAAGAGAATATTGAGCAGGCGGAAAAAAATAAAGAAATCAACGAGGATGACAAATTTAGATTTATCAAAGAAATGGATGAAGAAGTCGGCAGACAGAACGATGAAGTAAAAAAGATTAGAGAAGGTAAGGAAAAGGAGATAATGACCATATAACAATGATATAACAATAATGCTAATCCGCCAATTGCTAATAATAATGAAAATATGAAAATACCAGAATACAAGAATAATTAAAGCAATTCTTTAAATTTATTTTCATATTTTCATATTCTTGTATTTTTAATTTAAAAATTCGCGATTAGCTGATTGGCATTTATTCGTTGATTAGCATTATATTTTTTATGTTTTTAACCATCATCACATTTATAATAGTTTTAGGGGTTTTGGTTTTTGTCCATGAACTGGGGCATTTTTTGGCTGCGCGGAAATTCGGCGTTAAGGCGGAAGAATTCGGCTTTGGCTTCCCTCCGAGAATGTTTGGCGTGTATAAAGATAAGCAAGGTAAATGGAAGCGGGTAATTGGCGGCAAAGAAGTGAAAGACGCGCCGGGAACGATTTATTCGCTTAACTGGATACCTATCGGCGGTTTTGTAAAAATAAAAGGCGAAGACGCGGCCGGAGACGGGTCTATTGTCGGCGGTTCGCGTGATACTTCTGAGGATAAAAATTCCTGCCAACAGGAGCTGGAGCAGGACAGCTTAGTAAACAAGCCGATTTGGCAGCGCGCGATAATAATGTCGGCAGGAGTAACTATGAATATTGTTTTGGCCGCCGCGCTGATTATTTTCGGATTATCAATAGGCATGCCGCAAGTGCTTGACGGAATTCATCCCAAGGCCCAAATTAGCGATAAAAAAATTCAAGTTGTCCAAGTTTATCCTGATTCTCCGGCGTCGCAAGCCGGAATTATAATCGGCGACGCGATAATCAGCATTAACAATGTCCGGTTTGTTAATTATGAAGAATTGCAAAAATTCGTTGATGAAAATCAGGGCAAAGAATTGGATTATATAATCGGACGGGATTCAGATGAGATGCTAATCGCGATTACGCCTGAGATCAGGCAGGAAACAAGCATGGGCGGAATCGGAATTGCCATAGCTGAAACAGGCATAGTAAAATATCCTTGGTATTTGGCGATTGCGGAGGGCGTGAAGACAACTGTTTTTTTAACCTGGGCCATAATCGCCGCTTTCTATGAGCTTTTCAAGGGCTTGATTGCGGGTCATGGCTTAAGCGCTGACATAGCGGGACCTGTGGGGATAGCGGCTTTAACCGGCCAGATGGCGCGCATGGGCTTTGTTTATGTTTTGCAGTTTGCCGCTTTATTGTCTATTAATTTGGCTATAATTAATTTTTTGCCTTTTCCGGCTCTGGACGGCGGCCGAGTGTTATTTTTATTTCTTGAAAAGATAAAAGGCAGGCCGGTCAAGAGAGAACTGGAGGCGGCGATACATCAAGCAGGATTAATTTTGCTCATGCTTTTGGTGTTGGTTGTTACTTTTAAGGATGTGGCCAGATTCGGGGATAATTTTAAGATGCTGTGGGATAAAATAGCCGGCTAGTTTGAAATTTATAATTAATTTAAGAATTATTTAGTTAACGGGTTAACGAGTTAGCGAGTTGTTATTTAAGATTTAATTAACTCGTTAACCCGTGAACTCGTTAACTAAAAAACTAAGTTATGAATATAAACATTAAAGCCACAAACATTGAGCTGACGCCGAAAATCAAGGATTATGTCCAGGAAAAAATGGATATGCTGGAAAAATATTTAGGCAGTGTTGATGTAATTAACGCCAAATTTGAAGTAGAGCTTACCACTCTGCATCATAACAAGGGGGAAATTTATCGGGCTGAAGCGAATCTGGATGTGCCGGGGAGTTTGCTGCGCGTTGAAAAAACAGAAAAGGATTTGTTCAAGGCGATTGACAAAGTAAAAGATCATTTAACGAGGTCTATTAAAAGGTATAAGGAGAAGAGGATTGATAAAAAAAGAAATCAGAAACTTTAAATTTGAAATTTGCTTTTAAAACTAAAAACCACCTCGCAATTGAGATGGCTTTTAGTGCGGTAGGCAGAGGAATCGAACCCCATGCCCGTAAGAGCATCAACTGGATATCAATCAGCATCCCGGACCGCCGGGAAATACCTACCACCTACCACGATTATTATTATAGCACAAAAAAAATAACAACCCCAAAATTTTGAGATTGTTATTATTGATGCCGAGGCATTAGAGTTCCACTGATTGATATCCTGCAATAAGCATAGCACATTTATAATAAACGTCAAGCCATTTTATCCACAAGCAAATCTAATCTTTTTAAAAAACTGTAATATTAGGTAAAATTATAAATTCATCCTCATTTGCTTCACGCAAATTTTAATTCTTTCTTTACTGCCTCGCCACAGTCTCCCGAAAGGGGACTGTGGCGGTGGATAGGCATACCGTCGCAGTCCTCTGCTGAGAGACTGCGACGCGGCGGGGAATCGGGTTTTGCTATTGGCAAAATGGGGGTTGTTTTTTTATTAAGCAAGGTGTATAATTTGAATATTAAATAGCAATTAATCACGCTTAAGCGTGTTTTTTAATATGAAAATTTTTAGCAAATTATTCGGGGATCCGAATGAAAAAATAATTAAATCATTACAGCCGATTGTTGATGAAATTAATGGGCTGGAAAGCAGGTTTGAAAAAATGAGCGATGAGGAGTTGAAGGGGATGACCGGTAAGTTAAAAAAGAAATTTGAAATTGGAAATTTGAAATTGGAAATTAGGGATTCAGAGAAAGAAAAAGAATGTAAGCAAAATCTTAATTCTCAATTAGACTCCATTTTGCCGGAGGCGTTCGCGGTTGTTCGCGAGGCGGCGAAAAGAATATTGGGCCAGCGGCATTATGATGTCCAGCTGATGGGCGGCATAATTCTGCACCGCGGGCAGATTACTGAAATGAAAACCGGCGAGGGCAAAACTTTGGTTGCCACATTGCCGCTGTATTTAAACGCTTTGGCAGGCAAAGGCGTTCATTTGGTGACTGTTAATGATTATTTATCCAGCATAGGCGCCGGTTGGATGTCGCCTGTTTATCATTCGCTCGGCATGACAACGGGCGTGATTATCCATGATTCCGCTTTGGTTTATGATCCTGATTTTAGCGATGATTCCCAGTATGACGACCGGCTGAAGCATTTTAGGCCGGTGGAGCGCAAAAAAGCTTACGATTGCGATATTTTGTACGGCACGAATAATGAATTCGGCTTTGATTATTTGCGCGACAATATGGCGCCGAATTTGGACGCGATGTCCCAGCGCGAATTATATTACGCGATTGTTGACGAAGTTGATTCTATTTTGATTGACGAGGCGCGGACGCCTTTGATAATCAGCGCGCCGGCCGAAGAATCAACCGACAAATATTTTAAATTTTCCCAGCTGGTGCAAAAATTAAAAGAGAATGAAGATTATAATGTAGATGAAAAAATGAGAGCTGTCACGCTGTCCGAGGCCGGCATAACCAAGATGGAAAAATGGCTGGGAGTGGAGAATATTTATGTTTCAGGCGGCATCCGCGAAGTCCACCATATTGAGCAGGCGCTAAAAGCGAATGTTTTGTTCAAGCGCGACCGCGATTATGTAGTGCAAGAGAATCAGGTTATAATCGTGGATGAATTTACCGGCCGCTTAATGCGCGGCAGGCGCTATAGCGAAGGATTGCATCAGGCCATAGAAGCCAAAGAGGGCGTGGCGATTCAGCGCGAAAGCCAGACTTTGGCAACTATCACTTTTCAAAATTATTTTAGAATGTATGCTAAATTAGCCGGCATGACCGGAACCGCTGTCACCGAAGCGGAAGAATTTTCCAAGATTTACAGCTTGGAGACATTGGTAGTTCCGACCAACAAGCCGATGCAGAGGAATGATATGAATGATTTGATTTACCGCTCGGAACAAGGAAAATTTAAAGCGGTTATTGAAGAAATAAAAAATAGAAATAAAAAAGGCCAGCCGGTATTGGTTGGCACCATATCAATTGAAAAAAATGAATTGCTCGGCGAAATGCTGGCGCGCGAGGGCGTGCAGGCGCAAATCTTAAACGCCAAACATCATGAAAAAGAGGCAAAAATCATAGCTGAGGCAGGACGGTTCGGCGCCGTGACAATCGCCACTAACATGGCGGGGCGCGGGGTTGATATTGTTTTGGAAGAAAAAGTGAAAGAGCTTGGCGGCTTGCATGTGATTGGCACGGAAAGGCATGAATCAAGGCGCATTGACAACCAATTGCGCGGCCGCGCCGGACGGCAAGGCGACCCGGGTTCGTCCCAATTTTATGTTTCCATGGAAGATGATTTGATGCGCATTTTCGGCGGCGACAGGATGAAAAATTTAATGGCGACATTGCGCGTTCCGGAAGATATGCCGATTGAAAATAAAATTGTTTCCAGATCAATTGAATCGGCGCAAAAAAAAGTTGAGGGCAATAATTTTGACATCAGAAAGCATCTGGTTGAATATGATGATGTTATAAATAAGCATCGGGAGAGTATATACAAGAGACGCCGTGAGATACTGGAGATTGCGGAACACGAAAACACGAAAACACTCGGCTTCGCCTCAAAACACGAAAACACTGAAACACGAAAACACGAAAACACGAAAACACAAAAACACGAAAGCAAAGATGATGTATCACATGAACAACGGAATTCTTCTGCTTCGCCTCAGGATGACAGTCAGGATTTGCCGGATATTATTTTAGGGATGATAGAGAGTGAGATTGAGCATGTTGTTGGTTTTCATACCGCGGGGGATGTTGTTAGTGGTTGGAATTTGGAAGAAATTTATCAAGTTGCTTCAACCATCTTTCCGGTGGAAGAAAAATTAAAAAGCGATTTGGCTGAATTTACTGAAAATCAGGGGAAGCTTAACGCGGTCAAGGCAAGGACTGCCATTATTGAGCATTTAGCCGGCTTGGCAAAAAGCAATTATGAAAAAATAGAAAACAGCGCTAAGCAAGCTGGTTTAAATTGGGAAAAAATAGAAAAAGCGGTTTTGATCCGATCAATTGATACATTATGGATAGAGCATTTGGAAGCGATGGCCGGCATGAGGCAGGGGATAGGATTGCGCGGCTATGGCCAGCGCGATCCGTTGATTGAATACAAAAAAGAAGCGTATCACTTGTATAACGAGCTTAACAGCTTGATACAAAAACAGGTTGTTTATTCTATTTTTAAAGTAGGCCAAGTGCAAGAATTCAGAGCTCCCGGGCTGGCTGACAGGGCAAAACAGTTTAGCGCGCCGGCAAAGGTGATGGAGCATGGAACATCTTCTTTTTCGGGCTTTAGACAAGTAGAGGCGAGTAGCGGGACCGGCACGCGCGAAAACACGAAAACACGAAAACACGAAAACAGTATAGATTTAATAAAATCTAAAATTAAGGACGCGAGCGGGAATAAGGTTGGCAGAAATGATCCTTGCCCTTGCGGGAGCGGGAAAAAGTTTAAGAAGTGCTGTGGGAAGTAGAAGTAAGAAGTAAGAAACATAAAATACTAAAGTCGCAAAAATTAAATATTCTTGAATTATAATCATACCGCCGGCAAACATGCCAATAATTTTTTTATATCAAATTTATGAAACCGAAAAAATTATCTTTTGCAGAATTTAAACATATCTATACGCGTGTTCCGCGATTATGTGTAGAGGTTGTGATACAAAGTGATAAAGGGGTGCTCCTTACTAAAAGAAGTATTGAACCATTAAATGGGCAATGGCATATACCAGGAGGTACTGTTCTTAAAGGTGAAAGGATAGAACAGGCTGTTAAGAGGGTAGCTGAAGAGGAGTTGGGGGTAAAGATAAAAATTGAAAAAATGATAGGTATTATTGAATATACTTTAGAAAACTATTTTAGCCAGCCGATTGGTATTGCTTTTCTGTCTAAAATTACTTCCAATAATATACACACGGATGAGAATTCACAAGAATTTGGGTTCTTTAAAATTATTCCTAATAATACGGTTCGTGAGCAGAGAATGTTTTTAAGCAAACACTTTGGTTTAAAAGTTGAACGCAAAGGCAAAGGTAAGCCAGAATTGTATGACTTGGCAAAAAAATAGAGCAGGGCTTGCGGTTAATCACAAGTCCTGCTCTTTTTATTTTGTTAAGCGTAAGCCCTTAAAAAATACAACTATATTCTAACTGCATAATAAGGGGTAAATTTTTTAACATAGTGCGGAACTCCATCTGAAGACAAATTTTTTGATATCGCTCCAATCTCTTTTTGAAGTTTTTTTTGTATAATACCAGAATTGAGTTCAGGATCTGAAAGCAATTTAATTCTATCTATCATATCTTCATAATAAAAGGAGATATTTGTATTAAAATAGTTTAAATAACAATCAAAATACCTTAGAATTTTTAGTAAAAATAACTTGAAACGATTGTCAAAATTCAAGATGGACTTTTCGAAGTATGTTAAGTGTCCTTCACTCTGATTTTTTTGCAATAGATTCAGTTTTTGACATAAGAAATAAATTGAAGTTCCCGTGTAAGGGTAAAAGGTCGCAATACGTACGACATTTGGTTGTATTTGTGCGTTCAATCGCAAAGTTTCAAATACATCCTCTTTTTCTTCGGTCGGCAAGCCAATCATGTTAAAGGTGAATAGTTTAACCCCATATTTTTTAATAATATTTATTTTTTCAATAAATTGCCTAAGAGTTATAGGGCGATTTAAAACATCTTTTCTTATTCGATAACTACCTGATTCCAGACCAATTTTTATTAAATCGCAACCACAATGCTTTAAAGCAGATATATTCTTATCAGTTATAGAATTGACATGAGCATTTATCATAAAGGGTAAATTTATTTCTCTTTTGAATAAATTAACGAAATTGATAATAGAAAGTGGCAACAGAAAATCATCATCATAAAAGTTTATAGCTTTAATATTGTCGTACTTGTTTAGAATATCCTTAATACCATCTATTGTTTTAAAATAATCGTCTACTCTTACATATTTTCCTGCCTTATCGCATGTGTTTTCATACATCGCCTTGTATGAATCATTAAAACAATATGTACAATTCCTTGGACATCCTCTTGTTACCATCACATCAACCCAACCATTGCGATGATCTATAACTTTTTGATAATCCATTACAGCAACATCCATAAATGGCAATGTTTCTAAAGACACATAAGGCCTCAGACCATTTTCTATAATTTGTTTTTCTTTCTTTAACCATAGATTTTTAACTTTGCTGATATCCTGATTTTTTTGCATCCTTTCTGCCAGCTCGAGAATCGCCTCTTCACCTTCTCCTAAAATAATCATATCCACACAGCTATGGTTAAGCGTTTCCTTCGGATTCATAGTCGCATGCATTCCTCCAAATAATATAGGAATTTTTTTATTAACCTTTCGTTTTATAAACTGAGCAACTTCTATGGCTATAGTAAATTGATTTGTTGTCGTTGAAAACCCAATAAGATCAGGATTGTAATCTTCGATAGTTCCTTTTATTTTCATTAAGTCAAGCGGAAACCCCATAAATTCATTTAGATATATCAATTTAACATTATGTGATTTATTTTTGAGAACAGCTGAGAGTGTCGCAATGCCCATGCAGGGAGATACGCCCCATCCTAAATTTGGATATACAAAAAGCACTTTCATAATATTTTCCTCCTTATTTCAATTAAAATTTTCGCAAGAAACTCTTTCATAGCTTAACTCCTTTTTTAACTTATGCTTTTTTTAAAGTTCAATTAAAGGATTATTCCTTTAATGTGTTATCTTAATCTGTTATTTTAAAAATGTCAAATTGCCAGAATTGTTAATAAAACATAGAAGTAAGAAAAATAAAAAGCCCGGACATTATATTATGGAAATATAAGCCGGGCTTGTGAGTTTTTTGAATTATTAAACCGTTTATTCGGCGAGTTTTTTCTCCCGCCACAACAGAATTTCTTTTACAGCTTTTGCTATAATAAATGAAGTATAAAAAGCAAAAGATATAAAAGCTGAATATTCAATGATTTCCTGGCGGTAATTATAATAGGCAGAAAAATTAGCGATAATAACACCACAGGAAAATCCAATTATCGCAAGTTTCATGCTGTTGTAAGCACCAGCCACGAGGCCTATGATCAGCAGTAATAAAAGGAAAACATGAGCAATAAAGCCAAACGCATCACTATTTCCGTATACGACAATTGTAAAAATGATTACGCCATAGAACACTATAAGCTTCCAATCACCCATTCCTTTAATTTTTCCTGCCATACTCTTTTTAGTTTGATTTATTATGCTGGATGACAGTATTAACAGAAATGGTATTACTATGAAGAATACTATCGTAATCCAGCTAGTTTTTTTTGTTGTACTGGAATTAATGTCTTCTGAAATCCATTTTCCATCTGCATAAGTAATTCTTTTTTTGGTTATTGTTGTTATTTCTTGCGGGATGCAAATTGGTTTTATTCCATAGCTGTATTTTTTTTCTTCCACAGTACATTTATCAAGTTCGCCTCTAATTAATTTTCCGGCATCTTCAGCGCTTACTCCGCTCGGTTGCAGGTCGTATGTTTTTGTTGTTGTGTGTGATTCCGTTTTTTCATAAATCAGTTTGCCGTTTATTTCTCTCCAGCTTTCGTATGTTCCAGCTAAAATTTGTTTTGTAAAGACAACAAATAAAACCAAAACACCTAACATAACAAATAATTTTTTCATGGCTGCCCCCCTTTTTTTTACAAAATTGCGTATTATTATATTTAAGTTTGATTGTAAAACAATTAAACTATTTTAATGAGCTTTTATGGACATTAGCATATTTTTTAATTCTTGTCAATGTTGCAATTTATTTTAGTTTGGTTTAAAATAATAATACACAAAATTAAAACTGTGGATTACGCAATTAATATAATCGCACTAAAAAGTGTTTTTTTATTTTCTTATTTCTTGTTTCTAATTTCAAAACATGTCAGACAATATACTTCAAAAATTATTCCAGCCAAGCGCGCGGGGCAAAGTCCGCTGGGTTTTTGTTTTGATAATTTTGCTTACTATAGGCGCAAGTTTAGTGGATGTCTGCCAATATTATAACAAAGCGGTTGATAAATTCGGTTTGCCGCTGCCGCAAACAAAAGAAATTAATTTTAGATTAGGTTTAGACTTGCTGGGCGGCACGCATTTGATTTACCAGGCGGATGTTTCCCAGATTGCTGAAAAAGATAAAAGCAGCGCGGTTGAAGGCGTACGGGATGTTATAGAGCGCCGGGTTAATGTGTTCGGCGTCAGCGAGCCGGTGGTGCAGGTTAACAGGACTACGGCCGGAGATTACCGAGTTATTGTTGAATTGGCAGGGGTAAAAGATGTTAGTGAAGCGATACAAATGATAGGCGAGACGCCTTTGCTGGAATTCAAAGAAGAAAGCGATCAGGCAAGGGAATTGACAGAGGAAGAAACAAATCAGTTGAATGATTTTAATATTGCGGCGGAAAAACAGGCAGAAGAAGTTTTGGGAAAAGTTTTATCCGGCGGAGATTTTGCCGCTTTGGCTGAAGATTATAATCAAGATGAAAGCACTAAAGAAAGCAAAGGGGATTTTGGCTGGATAACCGCCAAAGACAACCCGGAAATATTTTCTATGGCCGTCGGCGTAGAAGCGGGAAAAACCAGCCTTGATTTAGCCAGAACAAGCCAAGGCTATGAAATTATCAAAGTTGAAGACAAGAGAATTAAAAAAGATCCTTTTACCGATCAGGAAGAAAAAGAAGTAAAAGCCGCGCATCTTTTGATTTGCTATGAAGGCGGCGAGATGTGCGAAAACGGCTTAAACAAGGAAGACGCGTACGCGAAAATAAAAACTTTGAAAGAAAAGGCCACGGCTGATAATTTTGCAAATTTAGTTAAAGAAAATTCAACCGAGCCCGGAGCCGGCGAAAGAGGCGGCGACCTTGGCTGGTTTGGCCGGGGAGCTATGGTAAAGCCGTTTGAAGATACTGTGTTTGAGCAGGAAGTTGGCGCCATTTCTTATGTTGTGGAAACTAAATTCGGCTACCATTTAATTTATAAGCAGGATGAAAGAGCGGTGGAAGAATACAAAGTAAGCCATATTTTAATCCGTACTTTAAGCCAGGAAGATATTCTCGGCCCGGCTAATGAGTGGAAGAATACGGAATTAACCGGCAAAAATCTGGAAAGAGCAGTTGTGCAATTTAATCCAAACGACAGTTCGCCGGAAGTTTCTTTGGAATTTGATAATGATGGAGCGAAAATGTTTGAAGAAATTACCGAGAGAAATGTTAATAAGCCGGTAGCCATATTTTTAGACGGCTATCCCATCAGCGTTCCGACTGTCAATGAAAAAATTTCCGGCGGCAAAGCCGTGATTTCAGGCAATTTTAATATTCAAGAAGCCAAGCTTTTGGCCCAGCGCTTAAATGCCGGCGCGCTTCCGGTGCCGATTCATTTGATAAATCAGCAGACAGTGGGTGCCAGCTTGGGCCAGGAATCCGTTGCCAACAGCTTGAGAGCCGGAATCATCGGATTAATTTTAGTGGCGATTTTCATGGTTATATTTTATAGGCTGCCCGGACTGCTGGCTGTTTTCGCGCTGGCTATTTACGGAGCTTTGATTCTCGCTATTTTTAAATTGTGGCCGGTAACTTTAACTTTATCAGGATTGGCCGGATTTATATTGTCTGTCGGCATGGCGGTTGACGCTAATGTGCTTATTTTTGAGCGATTTAAGGAGGAGCTGCGATCAGGCAAGCCGTTGGACAGCGCCATTGAAGAAGGGTTTATGCGCGCTTGGCCTTCAATCCGCGACGGCAATGTTTCCACTTTAATAACTTGTTTTATTTTAATCCAATTTTCAACCAGCATTATAAAGGGCTTTGCTATTACTCTTGGCTTGGGCGTGCTTATTTCCATGTTCAGCGCCATAGTTATAACCAGGAATTTTTTAAGATTAGCTAGCGGAGAATGGCTGGAGAAGAGAATGTGGCTGGTGGGAGTAAAGAAAATATAATTTTTTAATAATTAAAGTATTAATTAGTTAACGGGTTAACGGGTTAACGAGTTATTGTTTAAAATTTAATTAAATTGTTAATTAAATGATTAAATAATTTGCGTTACGCGTTATGAGCTATGAGCTATAATATAATCCAAAAAAGAAAAATATGGTTAAGCATCTCGGGGCTGTTAGTTGCTTTGTCCTTGGCGGCAATAATCGCTTGGGGTCTTAATCTTGGCATTGATTTTACCGGCGGCAGTTTGCTGGAAGTTGATTTTAAAAGCGCCAGGCCTTCCGCGGCAGAAATTCAAGAAAATTTAAAAGACTTGGGGTTAGGCAGTTTGACTGCCCAGCCGTCAGGGGATAACGGGGTTATTTTGCGCTTTCAAGATATCAGCGAGGAAAAACACCAGCTTATACTGGAAAAACTCAATATCATGGGCGGCGAAAATCAAATTGATGAGCTTCGCTTTGATTCTGTCGGACCGTCAATCGGCCAAGAGCTTAAGCGCAAGTCAGTCTTGGCTATAATTATTGTTTTAATCGCCATTGTTTTATATATTGCTTGGACTTTCAGGAAGGTGTCAAAGCCGGTGGCTTCATGGAAATACGGCCTTGCCGCCATAATCGCTTTGTTTCATGATGTGATAATTACGGTTGGAATTTTCGCTGTTTTGGGAAAATTTTTCGGCGTTGAAATAAATACTGCTTTTGTGGCCGCTATCTTAACTGTTTTGGGCTATAGTGTTAATGACACTATCGTGGTTTTTGACCGCGTTCGGGAAAATCTGCCAAAGAGCGAAGAAGATTTTGAAGGCACTATCAACACCAGCGTTAACCAGACAATCACCCGTTCAATCAATACTTCAATAACCACTTTGCTGGTTCTGCTTTCCATAGTATTTTTCGGCGGCGCCACAATCCGCGATTTTATTTTGGCTTTGTCAATCGGAGTTTTTGTCGGCACTTACTCATCAATATTCTTAGCGTCGCCGATTTTGGTTATTTGGGAGAAAATTAGGAATAGGGGTTAGGGCATAGGGAATAGGGAATAGTTAATTAGTTTTTAAAATAAAAAAGGAGGGTGATTCAATGGATAAAACCGAAGAGCAAGAAAGATTTAAAAAAAAAGTAGAAGATAAGCCGGTAGTATCCTTTTCTCTTGATGCTATTTTTGATGGCGAAAAATCAAAAAAAATAATAGAGCTAATAGAAGATTTAAAAAAGAGTAATATTAAATTTGAGCTTGAAGAATGAAAAAAATAAACCACAAAATCAAAAGGCTCTTCAAAATTTGAAGAGCCGTTTTTTTATTCTAATTTTTTATTCCCTAATCCCTTTTCCCTAATCCCTACGCCCTAATCCCTACGCCCTAATCCCTATGCCCTAATCCCTAACTTCATCTAACCGTCATCAGCACCTTATCCTTAATCCCCAAATCAATTGTGATTTGATCGCCTTTTTTGATTTTTCCTTCAATGATTTCCAAAGCCAATTCATCCAAAATTAAATTCTGAATTATTCTTTTCAACGGCCTTGCCCCGAAAGTAATGTCATAGCCCTTTTCCGCCAGCATTTTTTTAACCTTCAGGGCTATCTTGATGGTTATGTCTTTATTCTTCAGCCGCTTCTGCACTTTGTCCAGTTCCAAGTCAACTATTTTAGCCAGAGCCTGCCTGTTTAAGCTTTTGAATATTACTATTTCGTCAATGCGGTTCAAGAATTCCAGCTTAAAGTGGTCTTTTAATATTTGGTCTATTTTTTCTTTCATTTCCGCTTGGCGCATCTGAACCGCTTCCGCCTCGTCGCTGCCGTCGGAAAAGCCGATAGAGTATTCTTTAATAACTTCATTGCCAAGGTTTGAAGTCATGATAATTATAGTGTTTTTAAAATTAACAGCCCGCCCCTTGGAATCAGTAAGCCGCCCGTCATCCAAAATTTGCAGCAGGATGTTGAATACTTCCGGATGGGCTTTTTCTATTTCATCAAACAGAACCACGCTGTATGGCCTGCGCCGGACTTTCTCGGTAAGCTGTCCGCCTTCGTCATGCCCCACATAGCCGGGAGGGGAGCCGATAATTTTCGCCACTGAATGCTTTTCCATGAATTCGCTCATATCCAGCCGAATTAAAGCCGCCTCATCGTTGAACATGAACTCAGCCAAAGTTTTTGCCAGCTCTGTTTTTCCCACTCCGGTCGGCCCGACAAACAGGAAAGATCCGATCGGTTTTTTTTCTTCGCTGATTCCGGCGCGCGAGCGGCGGATTGCGTTTGCCACGGATTTTATGGCCTGGCATTGCCCGACAACCCGCTTTTTTAGCTCCTCTTCGGCGCGGGCCAATTTTTTGATTTCCGACTCAAGCATTTTGGAAACCGGAATGCCGGTCCATCTGGCTACCACGCGCGCGATGTCTTCCTCGTCAACCTCTTCTTTCAGCATTCTTTGCCCGTGTTTTTGTATTTTTACCAGCTCTTCTTCCTGCGTTTTTACTTCATTTTCAAGGCCTGGTATTTTTGAATAGCGGATCTCGGCAACTTGAGTCAAGTCATCGCCTTTTCGTTCAATGATTTCTGCTTTGGCTTTTAATTCATCCATTTCTTTTTTTGATTTTCTTATCTTGGAAATTATTATTTTTTCATTATTCCAGTGGAGCTCAAGCTGATTGGCCTTTTCCTTCAACTGAGCTAATTTTTTATTAATAGTTCTTAGCTTGCCGGACGATTGGCTGTCTTTTATCAGGCCTGCTTTGGCTATTTCAAGCTGTTTAATTTCCCTTTTCATTTCATCCAGCTCTTCCGGCATGGAATCTATCTCCATGCGCAAAGCCGAGGCGGCCTCGTCTATCAAGTCAACGGCTTTGTCAGGCAAAAACCTGTCGGTAATATAGCGGGTTGAAAGCTTTGCCGCGGAGATTAAACCGTCGTCAGTGATGCGCACGCCGTGGTGGACTTCATATTTTTCTTTAATGCCGCGCAAAATAGCTATGGTGTCTTCCACGCTTGGTTCGGATACATAAATCGGCTGGAAGCGGCGCTCCAGGGCCGCGTCGCGCTCAATGTATTTTTGGTATTCCCTGGTAGTGGTGGCGCCGATGGCTTTTAGTTCGCCGCGCGCCAGCGCCGGCTTCAGCATGTTTGAAGCATCCATTGACCCTTCCGCGGCTCCGGCTCCGACAATGGTGTGAAGCTCGTCAATAAAAAGAATTATATTGCCGCCTTGCGCTTTTATTTCGCGCATTACCGCTTTTAAGCGATCTTCAAATTCGCCTCTGAATTTAGCGCCTGCCACCAGTGATCCAAGATCCAAGCTGATTAATTCTTTGTTTTTTAAAGTTTCCGGCACATCGCCGCTGATTATCCTTTGCGCCAGGCCTTCAACAATGGCGGTTTTTCCTGTTCCGGCCTCGCCGATCAAGACCGGGTTGTTTTTGGTGCGGCGCGACAGAACCTGCATGATCCTTCTTATTTCATTGTCCCTGCCGATTACCGGATCCAGCTTTTCCGCTTTTGCCAGCTCAGTAAGGTTTAAGGCGTATTTTTCCAGGGCCTGGTATTTTGATTCCGGCTCCGGGCTGTCAATTTTTTGCGAGCCGCGCAGTTTGGCCAGCATTTTTAAAATTTCTTCATATTCAACGCCGACAGCCATTAATATTTCCTGCGCCTTTGATTTTATTCCGATTAGCGCCAAAAGCAGATGCTCGGTGGAAATATATTCGTCGCCCATTTTTTCCGCTTCTTTTTTTGAGCGCTCCAAAATCATGGCAACCTCTGAAGTTCCTTGTACGGTTCCCACGGATGAAGAAATTGACACTTTAGGCAATTTTTCAATATTTTCAATTACTTGTTTTTCAACCGCTTTAGGATCAATATTCATTTTTTCCAATATCGGCTTTATCAAGCTTTCGCTTTGCGCCAGCAGGGAAGCCATGACATGCAATGCTTCAATGTGCTGCTGGCCGTGGTCTTGGGCTATAATCTGCGCGTTGATAATCGCTTCCTGTGATTTATTCGTGAATTTGTCTAGCATATTTATTTCGCGTAACGCATAACGCATAACGCATAACGCATAACGCGTAACGCGTAACGCATAACATTAATTATTGTTAAAATTATTAGCACTCCCATTGTTAGAGTGCTAATTTCAATATAGTACAACTTAAAACAGTTGTCAACCCCGCGCCTTTCGCCCATCTTTCTGAATTCGCCAATTTGATTGGCGGATTCAGAGAGGTGAAGATTTTTTTTAAAAATAATTTAATTAATTCATCCGCCTAATGCAGTAAGCATTAAGGCGGGTTTTTTTATTTTATCTTTTTTGCTATTTTGTGGTATAATAATGTCAAGTTAATTTAAATATTTTCGTTATGCGTTATGCGTTGCGCGTTATGCGATCTATGCCTGATTTCCACAGCAAAAAAATAGAATCCTGCTTTAAAGAATTAAAAACTTCTATTGGCGGTTTGGCGCGGGAAGAAGCTGAAAAGCGGATAAAAAAATACGGCCCCAATAAGTTAGCCGAGGAAAAGCCATTGAGAAAAATGGCTATTTTAATCAGCCAGCTTAAAAGCCCGCTGATTTATATTCTGCTGATTGCCGGATTTATAACTTTGATTTTACAAGATTATATTGACGCGGGCGTAATTTTCGCTTCGGTTATAATAAACACTGTTATCGGTTTTTTTCAGGAAAATAAAGCCAACAACGCTTTAAGCAAGCTGAAAAAGATGGTGGAGCATAAAGCATTGGTTTTGCGCGAAGGCAGGGAAATTGAGATTGACAGCGGCAATATAACCATCGGCGACATTATTATAATCCGGGCAGGCAACAGGATACCGGCGGACGCGCGATTGATTGAATCGGCCAATCTGCAGGTTAACGAATCCAGCTTAACCGGAGAATCAATCCCATCGGCGAAAAGCATAGCGCCAATTGCCGAAGGAGCTTCTTTGGCTGACCGCGAGAATACGGTTTACGCCGGCACTACCGCGGTAAGCGGATATGGCAGGGCAGTGGTTTACGCTGTCGGCAAAAGCATGGAAATAGGCAAAATAGCGGAGATGGTAAGCAAAACAGAAGACGAAAAAACTCCTCTGCAGTCGCGGCTGGCGGAATTTTCCAGAATACTTGGCATGGCTTTGGCCGGAGTTTCTTTTTTTGTTTTCGCGGTTGGCATTGTTCAGGGCAGGGGAGCATTGGAAATGTTCAAGGTGGCGGTAGCTTTGGCGGTCGCTTCTGTTCCCGAGGGGCTGGCAGTGGCGGTAACCGTGATATTGGTTTTGGGAATGCAGCAAATTTTAAAGCAGAAAGCTTTGGTTAGAAAATTGGTGGCGGCTGAGACATTGGGCTCCACCACGGTGATATGCGCGGACAAAACAGGCACGCTCACGGAAGGCAGAATGAGCGTGGCGCATATTGTCATAGGAGAAAAAGAATTTGAATTAAAGAGCTTGGGGTCGCGGCAGGATACGGAAGAGGCAAAACAGGTAAGCTTGGCTTTGCAGGCCGCCATGATGTGCAACAATGCTGTTATAGAAAATCCTGATGATGAGCTGTCAAGCTGGAGGATAATAGGAGCGCCGACTGAATCAGCATTGCTTTTGGCCGCTGTCCAGTCAGGGCTTAACCGCGAACAGCTTTTGAAAATAGAGCCGAAAATAGGCGAATTTCCTTTTGACAGCGATAAAAAATACATGATAACTTTGCACAAGAAAAAACACGGCTACATTCTTTACGAGAAGGGCGCGCCGGAAAGACTGCTGGATAAATCATCGGATTTTTACCATCATGGAAAGAAGCATAAATTGACAGCGGAAGAAAGGGAAAAATTAAATAAAACTTATGAAAATTTAACAAACAAGGGACTGCGGGTTATAGCAGTGGCAATCAGGGAATTATCGCCGGCTTTTGATGATATTTTTAATAAAAGCGCAAAAGACGCGCAAAAAAAAGCCGTTAGCTGGGATTTAATTGATAAGAATCTTACTTTTGTCGGCTTTATCGCGCTTAAAGACCCATTGCGCCCGGAAGCAAAAGAAACCATAATGATCTGCAGAACAGCCGGGATAAGGCCGATTATTATCACCGGCGACCACCAGCTTACCGCCAGAGCGGTGGCCATGGAGGTGGGGATGAAAGTAAAAACTGAAAATATTATCACCGGCGAAAAATTAGATAAAATATCAGACAGCAAGCTCAAGGAATTAGTGAAAAAAATTGATATTTACGCGCGCGTAAGCCCGCACCACAAATTAAGAATTGTCAACGCCTTGCAGGAGAGCGGAGAAGTCGTGGCGATGACAGGAGACGGAATAAATGATTCCCCGGCGCTGAAAGCGGCTGACATAGGATTGGCGATCGGCACGGGAACCGATATTGCCAAAGAAACTTCTGACATTGTCCTGCTTGACAACAATTTCAAGACAATAGTTTCCGCGGTGCGGCAAGGCCGCGTAATATTTTCCAATATCCGCAAAGTTATCACTTATTTAATTTCCGACAGCTTTTCCGAAGTTATACTTATTACCGGCTCTGTCTTGTGCGGCATGCCTTTGGCTGTTTTGCCGGCTCAGATATTATGGATAAATATCGTGAATGACGGATTTCCGCATTTTTCCCTGGCGCTTGAGAAAGGAGATAAAAATATAATGAGCGACAAGCCGATCAGGAAAAAAGAGCCGATCATGAACAGAGAGATGAAAGCGATTATCTTCGGCGCCGGCATTGTGAGGGATTTAATTATTCTCGGACTCTTTATCTGGCTTTACCGGCTTGGCGCGGAAATTGATTATCTCAGGACTGTATTTTTCGCCATGCTGGGCTTTAAGTCTTTAATGGCCATATTCAGCTTGCGCAGCTTGCGCCAGCCGATTTGGCGCTTGAATCCATTCGCTAATTTATATTTGTTATGGGCGGTTTCCCTGAGTTTTGCCTTGCTGCTTTTGGCGGTTTATCTGCCTTTTCTGCAGAATGTTTTATCAACCGTATCATTGAATCTTTCCGTTTGGCTGATGATTTTAGCGGTTGGGATATTTAATGTGGCTGCGATAGAAGTCGTTAAGTATTATTTTATATATTCAAGGGAGAGGGCTTGATGTTGTTATAGTTACATTGCTACATTGCTACATTGTTACATTGTTAAATTGCTTGAATCTTGTCAACAATTTAGCAATGTAACAATTTAACAATTTATTTTAATATGCTAAACAGAAATAATAAAAATTCAGGCGGCAAGATATTGTTTAACCAAAAAATTTTAGCTTTGGCCGGGGTGGTTGTTATAATTTTAATCAGCGTTCCTTTGGCAAAAAATATAAGCCAGCGCTACAGGATTGACCAAGAGATAAAAGAAATGGAGAGGGAGATAGCTGAATTGGAAAGCAAAAACAATGGCTTAAGCGAAGCTATCAGATATTTGGAATCAAATCAATTTATTGAAGAGCAGGCGCGCTTGCGGCTGGGCTTGAAAAAGCAAGGCGAGGAAGTGGCCGTGATTAAAGAAAACAAGGAAGCAGGTCTTTTAATGAATGAAGCGGGCGGTTCCGGGGATATTGGCGATTTAAATAATTCTAATGAGCTGAATAGCAATCCGCGAAAGTGGCGGAGGTATTTTTTTGAGTGATTTTTAAAAAAATATTTAAACAAAATTTTAGCTGATTAAATTATTTTTATGTTTAAACCAAAAACAAATAAAATAGAAATGCTGGCAGATTGTTTTACGAAAAGAATAAAAGAATTAGAGAAATTGTTTTCCGGCACAGTAAATATGTATGTTGATTACGCAAATGTTCGGCCTTGGTCAGCAAAGTTGGGGTGGAATGTTGACCCAAAAAGATTAAAACAATTTTTAGATTCTTTCGATAACATTAATGAGATAAAATTTTATGCGGGGACGTTGCATGGCGATGGCGAGTCTGTCAAGTTTATTAAAAAATTGCAAAAGTATAAATATGAAGTGCGGACAAAGATAGTAAAAATAATGAATATCTCAATTGATGCCAGCAGCGTTCAATCGCAATCAACTGACTTAATTAATCGTTTTATTCGTCCTGCTCTTGTTAGGAAATTAGACATTGAAACAATAGAATATTTGAATAATAAATTCAAAGAGATGAATCAGAAAGGGATATATTTTATTCAGGACAGAAAATGCAACTTTGATGTAGAAATCGGGAGGGATATGGAGATTGATCAGATTAAAAATAATATTGGTACATTTGTGCTATGGAGCGGGGATAGTGATTTTGCCGAACCAATTGAAAAGTTGCTTGATAATGGAAAGCAGGTAATTTTGTTTGCTACCGCGCGCAGGGTTGCTTTAGAGCTAAATAATTTAAGAGCTAAAGGATTATATATTTTTGATATTCAAAAAATCCGTAATTTTGTTTGTTGGAGAAGAGAAATTCAAAAAGAAATTTTATCATCCATAAACGCAAAAGAGACCCTATAAATAGGACCTCTAAGCTCTAAAATTCTCGCGACTGTTTCCAGTCCGCATTATTATATTAACAAAATATAAGCAAGTTGTCAAATTTAGCTAATATTAAACAAGATTTAATTATAAAAAATACTGTTTATTTGAGTTATTCACAGATTAATTTTATGCCGGAGCAAATGAAAAATTTATACAATTTAGAGCAAGCCCAAGCCGAGGCCGAAAAGATTCGGGAAAAAGCCTCCTCCTTCGCTTCCGCCGACGCAAATGCTTTGGCGGACAAGAAAGCTACGGCGGATAAACGCGAGATTTCGGGCGGGGAGGGTGTTGGGAAAGAGGATTACGAGAAAGCGGAGAGGGAGGTTGATTTGTTAAAAGCGGAAAAACAGAAAGAATTAGAAGAAGCTTTATTTGAAGGAGGGGTTTTTCAAGCTCGCAATGTGATTTATTCTGCAGAAAAGAATAATATTGAGATTAATATTGCGCAAGCATGTCAAAAAGGAATAGAAATAGCTTTATCTGAAGGAGATGTTCGTTATGCTGGAGAAATTATCAATTTTGCCAGAAAAAGTCATAAAATTGAACTTGACTTAAATAAACCAGAAGTTATCCAATTCTGCCAAAATAGACCGGCTAATGAAGTAAATTATCCACTGGGCATAATAATTAAAGATATATTGGAAATAATGAAAATACCTCAAATCGGTGAAAGATTAGAAGATTCTTTATATAGATTAACCTCTTTCTCTTTCCCCAACCAAATCAAACCCATAATCTCCGCGCAAGGAGAGTCGGCGTTTTTGTATTTTGAAAGCGTTAAGAGAATTAAAGATTATCAGAATTTGTCAGCCGAAGATACGGAATATATTACCCATATTGCCAAGAAATATGGCACCCAGGCAAGGAATATTTTGGATAATATTTTAACCAAAGTTGACTCAATCGGCGGCGAGAGAGAAGCGATTGAGGAATTTATTCAGGACATTGGCATTATCCATTTTGATATTTATAAGCAATATAAGCAAGCCAAAGAGGAAAATATTCAAGAAAAGATTGCTGAATTAAAAGAAGGAATCAAAGAATTGCATAGCAAAATATATCAAGGCGAAATGGATGAAAAAGATTTTGACAATAAACTTTATTCCGCTGTGTCTTATCATACATTTCCGCCGGCAATCGGCATTACTCAAGAGCAATACGACCAATTAAATAAAGAGCGGCCGGACAGGCGAGGCGATGTTCCAGAAAAATTGAATGAACTGCAATATGAAAAATTTAGCGTTTCAACTGGGAAATACAATTTAGGCGAGAACGAGGAATTAAATTTGGGAAAATGGTCAAGTTTGGGAGACGCGATTCAGAAAGTTAATATTGAATTAGAAAAAGGCAAAGAAATAAAAATCAACGAAGAAGAAATTGCGGAAAGGTTAATTAAAATGTATCAGGAAAAAAGTTCGGAGAAAAAAGAGAATCAGGATTATTTGTTTGAAAATATGTATCGCTATCATTTAACCCATAATGGCGGCAAAATGGAAAGCGGATTTGAAATCAGCATTCAAGGGTTGATGCAATACAAAGAATTTATCGGCGACAGGATTAAAAACGATTTAATCAAAGATTGCTTAAGCAAATGGCAAGAAACGCACAAAAAAGAATTTGCTGAACTGCAAAAAGACACGCTTGATAGAATAAAATCCAGCCATGGGCGGCGCGCATTTTTTAATCAGGGAAAATAATTTGTGTTTGCCGGGCATCAACCCATCGCTTGATATTTTAGGCAGTGTTAAAAACGAAGAATTGTTTGATAAGATGCTCAAATACGCGCAAAAAGTAAAAGAAAAATTGGGTTTGGATAAAATTTTGATTCCAATAAATTCCACCATCTATTCAAACCGAACGCAAATTCAGGAAATTATCAGGAATAAGAATTTTAAGAAGCGCGATTTAAAGCAAGAAGCGAAATTTTCTTATAGTCCTTATAGTTATTCTTTCCAAGAATGCTATGAGGTTGGTTAAGATATATTTATTAGGATTAATGTGCTAAAATATAAACATGCCAGACAATAAAATGCTTGACGGCATAAAAAAAATAAATGGGCGGGATTTTAGAAAAGCCAGATACATAGTTTTGAAATCCATCGGCGAGACAAGAAAAGAAGCCCATGCGGAAAATAGTTATCAAAAGCTGCCCAAGGAGGATAGCGGATTTAGTTTTGAAAAAAATAAAAAAGAAAATATTCCGCAATCAAAAAAAGTGGACGGCATTTCTTTCGGCAATATTGGACAGCATGTTCATCGCGGCGAATCAGCCCAAAGCATCAAGCCGGAAAAACAGCGGGAAATATCAGCCGAAGAAAAAAGATTGGCCGCTGAAAAGAGAGAAGAGGCCGTTGAAAAACTAAAGCAAGCGGAAGAAAAAAGATTGGCCGCGATAGAAAAAGAGCAGGCCGTTAAAAAAAATAAGCTGGCGGAAGAACAGGCGGCAATGTTAAGCGCAAAAGCAACGGAGAAGCTGAAGAAAAAAAAGTTAGATAAAAAGAAGAAAACACGAAAACACAAAAACACGAAAACGGGAAAACACGAAAACACAAAAACACGAAAACGGAAAAACGGGAAAACACAAGGATTTAAGAACATATCGCGCGTAAAGGCGGTTTTAAGATTTTTTGCTTACGCGTTGCCGGTGTCAGCAACGGCTTTTGTTTTATTTTATATTCTGCTGTTTATGGCTTTGGCGGTTTTTGATTATGATTCAAGCGCTGCGAGAAAAGCGTCCGAGTATCTGCCTGTGCCGGCGCTGGCCGCGAAAATAGGCATGGTTGGATACTATGGCTGCAAAGACGCGATGGATGATTTTTATTATTACGGCAAGGGAATCTCAAAAGAAAAAATTAAGCGGGAATTAATCAAGGAACTTGCCGTAAAAAATTTTGCGGAACAAATAGGCATTCAAGCGGCGGATGAAGAAGCGGAGTTGGAGTTTAATAAAATAATCAGCGGAAAGTCCGAGGATGAAATAAAAAACATAATGGGAGCGTATTATGAATTGGGCTCGGATAGATATATAGAAAGAGTCATTAAGCCAAGATTGGTAAGCGAGAAAGCAAGCCAAGCGGTTTTAAGCGATCGTGAAATTAATTATCCGGCTTTATCAAAAATCGCCGCGATCAAGCAGGCCGCGGAAGCCGGACGGGATTTTTATGCTGTGGCGGAAGAAATGGGAGACGGGCTTGGATTTGGAGAATATTATTCTTATGATGAGGCGATTTCAATGTTTGGAGATTCAGCGGCAAGTATAAGCCCCGGACAGACAAGCGATGTTATAATTATTAATAATAAATATTATATTATTCATTGTTTCGCGCGCCGCGAAGATTCAATCGGCTTAAGGCATGTTTTTATCAATGCCAAATCATTGGATGATTATATCCAAGAAGCGGTTTCCGGCCTGAAAGTCTGGAGTTTCGTGGAGTAAAAAATGGAAAAACTTATTAATAGGTTTTTGAAAATTTCAGATTAATTTTATGTTTGTGGCATAATAAAATAAATTGTTACATTGTTAAATTGCTGCATTGTTAAAAATATAAACATATAATCTTTTAGTAACAATTTAACAATTTAGCAATGAAATAATGTACAATATGGTTCAAAGTAAAGTCGTATTTGTAAAGTATAGTTTGCATTAAAAATATAGTTTTATAGAGATATTATTATGGCTGATGAGCAAAAAAAATTAGCGGAGCATGTAAGCTTGGAAAAAGCGCCTGTTGAAACCGGACAGATTAAGATTGAAAAAATCCTTGCCATTCCTGAAAAAGCAATGGAAAGGGGAGCGTCTGATTCTGCTGAAATTCCTGAAAAAGAAAAAGCAGTTGGCGCCCCGGCCGCTCATAAGCCGTTCGCGGTTGGCGATTGGCAGAGCGGGAATAAGTTGCGCGAAAAGCAGATTGAAGACGCGCTGGCAAAAGGCCTTGATGAGGCCTTTTTAAGCATGCCTTTGCAAAAACAGCGCGAATTTAAAAAGATGGGCGAGCAAACGGCGCGCGAGATCAACAATCTGCTTGATCAGGCAAAAGTAAAAATTAAAAAAATCATAACGTTAATCAGAAAATGGCTGTTAATCATTCCCGGAGTTAATAAATTTTTTATAGAGCAGGAAAGCAAGATCAAGGCGGATGAGATTATAAAGCTGAAGAAATAATTTTTGAAATTTGAAACTTGAAATTAGAAATTTGTTAATTAACTTAGGAATTACGCGTTTGAAAGAATTTCTTTGTTAGGATGGGTTTTAAAACCCATCCTAACAAAGAAATTCTAAGGTTTTAAAACCCAGCATAACAAACCCAACAAAGAAATTCTATGCAAAAATTTTACATTTTCATGAAATGCGTAATTCCTATAACTAATAAATACGAATGCCAAGACCCCAAATTTCTAATTTCTAATTTCAAATTACAATATCTATGGACTACGGCCTTCCAGAAGAAAATATAACATCTATTCCATTGAGCGCGGGCGTTGATTTTGATATTAACGGCTTGCTTGTTTTTTTATTTTTAATTTTGGCTTGTTTTTTTATTTTGCTTATTATAAAAATAATCGTTAAAAAGATAACTCTGCGCGGCAGATATAATGATCACGCAATCTATTTGATCCGTTTGCCGAAAGAAAGGCCGAATGACGAAAAACAAGAATTTGACTTAAAGCATCTGCAGGAAGAAATAGCCCGCGGCGAAACGGTTTTTGCCAGCATAGGCGGGCTGCGGGCCCAGCGCGGAATCAGGGCTTGGCTTTTCGGCAGGAATGACCATTTTTCTTTTGAAATTGTGGCAAGCCAAAAACTGATTTCTTTTTACGCCACGGCCCCGAGAAATATGAGCAGGTATCTTGAACAGCAGATTCAAGCGCATTATCCGGAAGCGGTTATGGAAGAAGTGGAGGATTACAATATTTTCAATCCGCGGGGCGAAGCTGTCGCCGGCTTTCTAAAAGCAAGCCGGGAGTTTATATTCCCTTTTAAAACATACAAAAAGCAGGAAGCTGACCCAATGAATTCCATTATAAATGTTTTGTCAAAGCTGGAAAAAAGCGAGGGCATGGCCATACAATATATTGTAAGGAGCGCCCGCGCCGGCTGGCATAAGAGATCCGGCGAAGTGGTCAGAAGCGCTTATAGAAAAAATTCAGTAAAAGAGGCATTGGACTCATCATGGGTTAGCAAAACATTTTCTGTTTTAGGCGATTGGGCCAAGGCCGCCAAGCCGCAATCCGCCGAGTATAACAAAGAAAAAATGGAAAATCCCAAAAGATTGACCGCCATGGAAGAGGAAATGTTGAAAGGCATAGAGGAAAAAAACTCAAAAGCCGGGCTGAATGTTAATTTAAGGATAATCGTAAGCGCGGAAAACAAAGGCAAGGCAAAGGTTTATTTAAATAACATAGCCAGCGCTTTCAGCCAGTATAATTATTATGAATACGGCAACAAGTTTAAAAGCAAAATATCGGTTAGAAACCAGAAAAAATTATTGAATGATTTTATTTACCGTAATTTTGAGCGGAAAATAAGCTTTTTGCTGAATACGGAAGAGCTGGCAAGCATGTTCCATCTTCCGCTCAAGGACGCGGAAACGCCGAACATATTATGGCTTACTGCCAAGCACGCTTCAGCGCCTTCCAATATTCCGGAAGAGGGGATTATGCTGGGAAAAAATATTTACCGCGGAGTCGCCAAGAATATCTGCGTTAAGAGAGAGGATAGGCGGCGGCATACTTATATCATCGGCAAGTCCGGCGTTGGCAAGTCTGTGCTGCTGGCTGGCATGGCTGTCCAGGACATAGTTAACGGAGAAGGGGTTTGCGTTATTGATCCGCATGGAGATTTGATTAATGATATTATTTCGCGCGTACCGCCGGAGCGGGCGGAAGATGTTATTCTGTTCGCGCCGGCTGACACCGAGCGGCCGCTGGCGCTGAATTTGATGGAATACGACAGCAGGTATCCGGAGCAGAAAACTTTCGTCATTAATGAAATGATAAAGATTTTTGACAAGCTGTACGACCTCAAGGCGACCGGCGGCCCGATTTTTGAGCAGTATATGCGCAACGCCATGCTGCTGGTTATGGACGATCCGGAGTCCGGCTCCACGCTTATGGAGATACCAAAAGTCTTGGCTGACGCTGATTTCAGGAACATGAAGCTTAAAAAATGCAAGGATATAACCGTAGTTGATTTTTGGCGCAAAGAAGCTGAAAAAGCCGGAGGCGACGCGGCCTTGGCGAACGTGGTGCCGTACGTGACATCCAAGCTTACTTCTTTTATTTCCAATGACACCATGCGGCCGATTATCGGCCAGCAGAAAAGCTCGTTTAATCTGCGCGACATCATGGACAAGAAGAAAATTCTTTTAGTTGATTTGTCAAAGGGCAGGGTAGGGGAAATAAACGCCCATCTTTTGGGCATGATTTTGGTCGGCAAAATTTTAATGTCCGCGCTTTCCAGAACTGATATTCCCAAGGAGCAGAGAAAAGATTTTTATTTATACATTGATGAATTCCAAAATTTTACCACTGATTCAATTTGTTCAATTCTTTCCGAAGCCAGAAAATATAATTTGAACTTAATAATGGCGCACCAGTATCTGGGGCAATTGGTGAAAAATAACGACACTTCAATCAAGGACGCGGTGTTCGGCAATGTAGGCACTTGGCTGCTGTTTAAAATCGGTTCGGAAGACGCCGAGGTTATGGAAAAAGAGTTCATTCCGGTTTTCAACAAGTATGACTTAATAAATATAGAAAAATACACGGCCTATGTTAAGCTTTTGATTGACAACACTGCGTCAAGGCCGTTCTCAATGTCTTCGCTCTGGCCTATCCCGGGAACGCCAAGAGAAGAAATCGCCTCCAAAATAAAATCCTTAAGCCGCCTAAAGTACGGGCAGGACAGGAGTATTATTGAGGCGGAGATCAGGGCGCGGGTGGCGCGTAGCGCATAACGCATAACGCATATCGTATAACTTTTACTATGAAAAAAACTAAAATTATTTTATTTGATATTGATGGTGTGCTGATTCGTCTCCCGCATTATTTTAGCAAAGAATTGGAGGATAATGGCTATAATAATGTTGCAGAAAGCTTGAACCCTTTTTTTAATGGCGATGATGGCTACCAATGCCTTGAGGGAAAAGCGGACGCTGAAAAAAATATTATGCCATTTTTAAAAAAATTTGGCTGGAAAGGAACCGCTAAAAGCCACTTGAAGCAACAATTTCAATTTGAAAGCAGTTATTTAGATAAAAATTTTATTTCGTTAATTAAAGGGCTTCGCAAGAAAGGCGTAAAATGCTATCTAAGCACTGATCAAGAAAAAAATAGAGCTAAATTTCTTTTACACGAAATGAATTTCAAGAATATTTTTGATGGTTATTTTATTTCGTGTTATATCGGTTATAGAAAATGCCATGATGATTTTTGGAAACATGCGTTAAAAATATTAAACAAAGAATTTCCTGATATTAAGCCCGATGAAATAGTTTTTTTTGATGATATTCAAAGCAATATAGACACTGCATTAAAATTTGGAATTAAATCCTTTTTATTTAAAAATATAAAACAATTTAAAAAAGATTTTGCTGTATTAAATTAAAAATTTTCCAATGAAAAAAATATCGCACTATTTTAAAATCGTTTTTCCAACGCTTTCAAAAATGATTATTGGAGCATTGGTAGGAATGATTTTAGGCATGGGCTTAGGAAAACAGGCAATATTAGAAGAAAAGAAAAACAATAAAAATGTTGAAGCGAAAAAATAAAATTGATGTTTACAAAAACAAAAAAATGCTTTAAGATAAAAATATATTCAAGATTAAATTTTAATTTAAAATATATGAGCTTAGCAGGTGAAAGAAAGCAAAAATTAAATAAAAATTTGGATAAAATACTAAAGTCATTGAAGAAAAAATATAATCCCGAGAAGATTATACTTTTTGGCTCTTTGGCCAGCGGAAAAGTAGGAGAATGGAGCGATATTGATTTATTAATAGTCAAGAACACTAGAAAGAATCCGTTAGAAAGAAAAAAGGAAGTGGATAATATCTGCGATGTTAATATTGCCTTTGATCCAATAATTTTTACTCCGCAGGAAGTTAAAGAAAGATTGCGCTGGAAAGATTATTTTATTCAAGAGATATTAAATAAAGGCAAACTATTATATGAAAGACATTAAATGGTATAATAAAATAAAAAACCCTTTGGCAAGAGAATGGTTTAGATTGGCCAGCGAAGATTTTTATTATGCCAAAGACACTTTTAACGAAACAGAGAATTATAGAATGATTTGCTTTATTTGCCATCAAGTCGTGGAGAGATATTTAAAAGGATATTTGCAGATTAAACAAGACAAGACTCCAAGAATTCATAGCTTGATTGAACTTTTGGAAATAACCGCTAAATTCAATAAAAACTTTCTTGAATTTCACGATAATTGCAAGGCGCTTAATAGGTATTATATTAATACTCGCTACCCTGTGTTTTGGGGAGAAATTTATAAAAAGGAAATTGCCAAAGAGGCGATTGAATTAACCGAGGAGATTATTGAGTTTATGAAAAAAATTATTTAAAATAATTAAAACAAAAATATGGCAAACATAAAAGATGACAATAGTTCAATGAGCTTATTTCAAGATGAAGATGAACAAAAAGACATCGCGGGCGATGACGATTTGGAGCTGGAGCAAAAATTGCCGATGCAAAATCAGGATAGCGGTGATAGCGATGATGATGGCGATATAGAAGATTTAGATGAAGAACAAAAAAAAATAAGCGAGCATGGCTTTGGGATTGAAGAAGAGGAAGAACAGCCGTTGGAAGAATCAAATAATAATAGTGATGAGCAGGATATGCAGTTGGAAAAATCAAGCGATGATGAAGATGAGCCAGACATGGAGCCGGAAAAATCAACAAAACAGGATGAAACACGGGAAGAAAGCCCGGAACAGCCGAAAGAAGAAAGCGTGTGCATCACAAAATCAAAAATAGTTTTGGCTAAAAAATTGTTAAGCAATATAAAGGAAAATAATGACCGTTTGCTGCAGATTTTTTCAGGAATGGTTGATTCCAAAGATGAGGATTTGATAAGCATCGGCCAGATGGCTGACGAAGCGTTTGAGTCCGGAGCGGACAGCGCTGGCAGCGGCAAAATCATTGAAGGCGTGTTTGACGGAGAAAATATGATCGGCCCGGACGGCAAGCAGTACAGCGTGCCCGCCAACTACGCTTCAAAATCCAAAATGGTGGAAGGCGATATTCTAAAGCTTACCATAACAGGCAAAGGCACTTTTATCTACAAGCAGATAAGCCCGATTGACAGAAGCCGGATTGTGGGCGAGCTGGAAAGAAACAGCGATGGCAGCTATGCCATTATTGCCAATAGCAGGAAATGGCGCGTCCTTACGGCCAGCGTTACTTATTTCAAAGGCGAGCCGGGCGATGAAGCGGTGATCCTGATTCCCAAGACAGGGGAGAGCAAATGGGCCGCGGTGGAGAATATTGTGAAAAATAAAATGAATTATGAATAATGAATTAGGAATTATGGCAACAAATCTTTTGTTTAGATTATTTTGATTGTAAATAGTGTGTCGGGTATTATTTCATCGACACGCTTTTTATTTTGTTGCAAGAGAATTTGAATGTTTGTTTTCTACACGGCTTTAGCCGATGGTTCGGGATGCTTTAGCATCTGTTGGGCTAAAGCCCAACTAACCCTCGGCTTCAGCCAAAGGCTGATCCGCCTCTGGAGGAAAAGCAGGGTAGAAACGACAGCTTGATTTATTTTGTTTTAATGGTAGAATGTAGAGAGCAATTGCCGTTATCAGCACCGAGTGCTGTCGCAGCACTCGGTGCTGATAACGGCATCGCCAAATTTCTAATTTCTAATTTCTAATTACAGCAACATGGCGACATTATATAGAAAATACAGGCCGCAGAATTTCAAGGAAGTGGTTAACCAAAATCACATAAAGATAACTTTGGAAAATGAGATTAAAACAGGCAAGACAGCCCATGCCTATCTTTTTTGCGGGCCAAGAGGAGTGGGAAAAACCACCATGGCCAGAGTGATTGTTAAAACCATTAATTGCTTAAAGCGCAAAGCCGCGGATAGCGATCCTTGCAATGAATGCGAAATCTGCAAGGACATTACGGCCGGCAGGAGCTTGGATATTATTGAAATGGACGCGGCCAGCCATACCGGAGTTGAAAATGTGCGGGAAAACATAATCGCCAGCGCGCGCGTGGCTCCTTCAAGGTGCAAATACAAAGTGTTTATCATTGATGAAGCGCACATGCTGTCCATCTCGGCTTTCAACGCCTTGTTGAAAATAATAGAAGAGCCGCCGGCTTATGTTATGTTTATTTTGTGCACCACGGAAGTCCACAAGGTTCCCACCACTATAATTTCCCGCTGCCAAAGATTTGATTTCAAAAGAATCGGCGTCAATGATATAGTAAAAAAATTAAATTATATTATCAAAAACGAAGGCATTAAAATTGACAGATCAATTTTGGAATCCATAGCCAGGCAGTCCGGCGGACACATGCGCGACGCGGAAAGCCTGCTGGGGCAAATTGTGGCGATAGGCGGCAAGGAGATTACGCAGGAGGAAGCGGATTTGGTCATACCGCGGAACGACTTGAACGAGGTTATTAATTTCATAGATTTTTTAATTAAAAAGGATAGCGCGTCATGCATTAAATTGATCAACAAACTGATGGACGAAGGAATGGATTTGAAAATGTTTTTAAATGACTTGATTGAAATTTTGCGCAAGATAATGCTGACCAAAATAAATCCGGCTTTAACGCAGAAATTCGGCCTTGAATTGGGAGAAGGCCTGGAAATAAAAGTCGGGGAGATAAGCAGCGGATTGAATTTGGAACATTTGCTGGTTGTTATTGAGAGATTCATGAAAGCGCGCAATGAAATCAAGGGAAGCTTTATCACCCAGCTGCCGGTTGAGCTGGCGGCGGCGGAGCTTTGCATGGGCGTTAGCGCTCCGCGCGCCAATCCGGGCAATAATGAAATTAGAAATTCAAAATTACCTGCCCGCCAGGCCTTGGCAGGCGGGGAAATTAGGAATAACGTTCCGGTTGTTAATCAGCCGATTCAAGCAAGCAGTCCGGCCGGTCCGACAGCAATATCAGCGGCTAATTCAGGCAAGGTGGATCAAGACGCGGTATTGGCAAAATGGAGCGAAGTATTAATAAGAATAAAACAGCACAATCATTCTCTATCGTTTATTCTGCGGGTCTGCAAGCCGATTGGAATCAGCAATAATGAACTTACAATCGCTTTTAAATATAAATTCCACAAAAACAGGGTGGATGAGCGCGCCATAAAAGACATAATAGAAAAAGTTTTGCGGGAAGTCTATGGGGCGCCTATCACAATTAGCGCGATTATTGACGAAAATCTGGAAATCGCTGATAATAATATGCCGCCGGGCAATGGCGCGGTTCAAAATGACCGGCAAGCAAAACCAGCCGAGGATGGCAAGCAGGAAAACAAAGGCCAAGATAATTTGGTTGATAGTCTGCTAAAGACTTTCGGGGGGAAGGTTGTGGATAGTAAATAAAAAATAAGAATAAAAAGAGCGAGAGGAAAAATAAGAATAAAAAGAAAAATAAGAATAAAAAGAGCGAGAAGAAAGTAAGATATTGTTTGTTTTCTTATTTCTCTTATTTATCTTATTTATCTTATTTTTCTTTTTAATTCTTCGGGGATCGTCTAATGGCCCCGCTAAATTTATTTAATTTTTTCCGTAGAGTTGCGAGATCGTCTAATGGTAGGACGCTTGGTTCTGGTCCAAGTAATCTTGGTTCGAGTCCAGGTCTCGCAGCTTTGCGGAAAAGTAATTTAGCGGGGTAAATAGGACGGCTGGTTCTGGTCCAGTTAATCGGAGTTCGAATCTCTGTCCCCGAGCCAAACAAAAAATGAAGGCGTCCCGATGCCTATCGGGACGCCTTCATTTTTTGCGCCTCCAAATTTAAGCCATTTGGGCCAAATGGCTTAAGCTGTTGGTTAGCTTGGGTTTTAAACCCAAGCTAACCAACCGGCTTATAGAAAATATTGCTTTTTTTGCCAAACCTCGCCAGCCCTTATGTGAACTTATTCAATGTATTATCCCGCATCCTTGACAGAAAATTCATCTATGCTATTATGAAGTTATAAAACAATTTTATTTTACCATAGACAGCAGGCATTGTAAGACCTGCCGAGGTGTAATTATAAATATTCAGCTGATTTTAGCTAAGTATTGCATCTGTGGTAAAACCGCAGATTTTTTATTATAATAAGCAATGCGAACCTACAAATTTAATGCAAATTCTATAAACTTGCGAATTTATTAATTCGCATATTCGCAAGTTTGTAGAATTTGCATATTAATTCGCGGCTTCGCATTATATATATGGCCAAGACAAAAGAACAAAAAAAGAAAATTATAGATGATTTAAAAGAGAAAATAAGCAGAGCCAAGTCTATTGTTTTTGTCGCGTTTAATAATTTAAATGTGAATAAAAACGAAGAATTGCGCCATCAGCTTCGCGAAGGCGGAGGCGAGTATTACGCGGCCAAGAAAACTTTAATGGATTTAGCCCTTAAAGATTCCGCGCTGGAAAATGTCGGCATAAAAGAATTTGACGGCCAAGCCGCGGCTGTGTTTGGCTACGGAGACGAAGTGTCGCCGGCTAAAATAGTCGCCAAATTCAAAAAAGACAATGAAGGCAAATTGGAATTTATCGGCGGAATTCTGGAAAATAAATTTATTTCATCCGAATCTGTCGCGGCTTTGGCGCAAATACCAAGCAGACAGGAGCTTTACGCCAAGGTAGTCGGCTCTATCAATGCCCCTGTTTTCGGCTTTGTTAACGCCTTAGCCGGAAATTTAAGGAATTTTGTTTATGTGTTAAAGGCGATAGAAGAGAAAAAATAATTTTTAAAATAATTAAATAAGAAATAAGATCTTATAAATCATATAAATCCCCGCTGTTTTTTCCGCAAAGATTTATAAAATTAATAAGATAAAATAAAATTATGTCTGAAGAAAATAAACAAGTTGTTGCTTCCGAAGAAAAAAAGGAAGTAAAAGAATCCGCCTCCACTCCCTCCGACGCTAAAGCTACGGCGGGCAAGGAAGAAACTAAGGAAGTAAAAGTGCCGGCTAAATTCAAATCCCTTGTAGGGGAGATTGAAAAAATGTCAGTTTTGGACTTGGCGGAGTTAGTAAAAATCTTGGAAGAAAAATTCGGCGTGTCAGCGGCTGCTCCGGCCATGATGTTCGCCGGCGCGGGCGCCGCGGGAGCGGCAGCGGAGCCGGTTGAAGAAAAAAGCAGTTTTGACATTGAGATTACTGAAGCCGGAAGCAATAAAATCGCTGTTATCAAAGCTATCAGAGAATTCACTGAAATGGGCCTAAAAGACGCGAAGGATTTGGTTGACGCCGCTCCGAAAGTAGTAAAAGAGGCGGTTAAGAAGGAAGAAGCCGAGGAGATTAAGAAAAAGCTTGAAGCAGCCGGCGCGAAAGTTACTTTGAAATAAATGCCGCATAACGCATAACGCATAACGCATAACAAAAACACGCCCCGATGTCTATCGGGGCGCGTTTTTGTTATGCTTTGCTATCCGCCAGGGGCCCTTTTCATGAAACCGCCATGAGGCGTAAAAAAAATATTCTAAACCAATTCGTTGCGCGTTACGCGTTATGCGTTATGCGAGCTTATTCCTCAAAATGCGTCCCCTCAATTTCATAAATTGAAGTTCCGTTCAAAAGATATATCTTCCGGCCAGCTTCATTAACCGCGAAATCTTTTAGTTCATTGAATTCGTCGGATTGGTATTGGAGCAGAAATTTTCCCGTTTTATCAAATATAATTAAACGTTTTTCGCTCGGCTCCATGATGTATATGTGTTTTAAATCAGGGGAAACAAAAAGTTTTTGCGCGTTTTTGATTTCCGGCTCCGGCTTGTCAAGATTAAAATCTTCTCCTTGGCCTTTTAAGTATTTTTGCAGCTCCCCGTTGTTTTTCAAAACATAAACATGCCCGTCAATGGATATGCCAACCGCTTCGGCAAGATCCGCTTTTTCAGTCAGCCATGAGTAAGATCCGCCGATATTGTTTTTTGATATATCATGGCGGTAAATCTGATTATCCGCGGCATTAAGAAAATACAATCTGTTATTGTATGTGTCCGCGCCTTTTATGCCGCCGCGCCCGCTTTTAAAATCAACAGACAGCTTTGATGTTTCTTCTGTTTCCCCGTTGATTTTTATCATGCCGCTGTTATCCAAATAATAAATATTATTATCCTTATCCATAACAGGATAATCCAAGGAATCAATGCCTTGGCCTATTTCAGCGATTGCCGTTATTATGTTATCTTCCAGGTCCAGCGTATAAATTGATTTTTGCCCGCCATCCCCGGCATAAATTTTATTTTGATTATAAGAAATAATTATGCTTGTCGGATTGGCGCCGCTGTTCAGATTGGAAAAATCAGCCAATTCAACCGGAGATTCTACCCTTACTACGCGCCTTATTTTTTCTAATTGCCGCTCGTATTTATTTTTATAGCCATTGAATTTATTTATCTGCTCTTCTGTTTTTTGCGGCATTTGCCCAAGCAGGCCGCTGATTTCTTCAAGTATTTTTTTTGCCGATTCTTCATTGCCGTAAAGCAGGCTGGCTTCCGCTTGATTTTGTTTTTTTTCAATTAACTGCGTTAAATCCGCGTATTCTTGTTCGCTGGCTATTTCTTTATTTTTTAAATTAAGAATTATTATATTTTGCGACAGCAATATCAGGCACGCGGCCGCAATGATAATCAGCGCTTTATTTTTTTTGTTCAAGCTTTTAAACCAGGCAATCACCCGGCGGCCGGCGCCGCGCGCCGCGGCCGCTGATTTTTTCTCGGTATTTTCGCATAACCGCCAAGCAGCGGAAGCTTTTTCCCTGTCAGTGATTATTTTAAATAAATAGATTGTGAATTTTCCCGAATAAACAAAAATATTTTTTATGGTTTTCAGTATTTTTTTAAGCGGCAATACGTTGTCTTTTCTTTTGGCCAGTATTTCTCCTCTTATCAAAGAATCTTTGGGCTGGCCGAAAGATCCATGAATTTTAATTTTTTCCAACAGTTTATTCAAAAAGTTAAGCCATTTTTTAAAGCTCATCGCTCCGCTGGCGGCTAATAGTTTTTCAGTTGTTTCTTCAGTGGCGTTTAAGCCCTCAATTGAAGATTGGCTTGACCGCGGAATTAAATTTTCTTCTTTTAATCTGTCCGGATCGGAATTAGGGCAATTTTTAATAAGAATTCCCAAGAAAGAGACATAGGCGTTTATTTTGTTAAGCGTGTTTTTGATTTGCTCAACAGCTCCTGCCGGCGGAAGCTTGGCGATAATGCCGATCAGCTGGCCGCTTGACAGATATTCCGGCAGCGCCTCGTTAGTGAACAAAAAATATCCGTTTTTGGGAATAGAGCCGCTTATTACATTAGTGAACAGTTTGGCCGGACTTGTCTGCTTATTGCCGCCGCTGCTTTTCGCCCGCTTGATAATATCGGTTATTTTGTATTTTGCTTCCCCGCTTTTATCAGAGCTTTTGTAAATCAGCAGCGCTTTATTTTTGCCCAAGCTGGTAAAATGAAGCATGTTTTCATGAATTACCCCGACTATCGCGTTAATTGAATCAGTATTAATTTTTATTCTTTCCGAGCGAATGAATTCGGACAAATTTTTATTAGTTTTAGCCAATGACGATTCAAATATGTGCTCAACTTTCAAGCTCTTAATTTTTTCGCGCAAAATTATTTTTTCATTTTTATAATAATTATTTTCCAATTCATTGATAATGAAATTAATAAGCTTGACGCTGCCGGCATCGGTTGATTCAATTTCAATCAAAATAAACAGCTTGCCGGCCAATGATTCTTTTTCGGAATTCGGCTGGGCGACAAAAATTTCGCTAATTGACTTAGCTTTATTGCCGGCGGTTAATGATAATTGGGCTATTTTATAATGCATGCTAACACGTAACGCATAACGCGCAACGCATAACCCCGCAAATGCTTCGCGGAACGGGGCAGGCGCGCAACGCGCAATACGTTTATTTTAAAGTTTATTTTTTTGACTTAATAGCATATATATTATACTATATAATTAAGTGAAAGCGCAACCGCGCGCAACGTATAACCCGTAACTCATAAAGAACTAAATAATTTTTGATGCGCGAATAAATATGCTAGAAAAAATATTCGGCTCGCGGGCCAGAGTAAAAATGCTAAAGCTGTTTTTACTCCATCCAAACGACAAATTTTTTATCAGGGAGCTTTCAAGGAAATTAAAGCTTCAGATTAATTCTGTGCGCAGAGAGTTGGAGAATCTGGAGAAATTCGGCATTTTAATTTCCAGTCCGCCGCCCATAGCAGGCGAAAAACAGGCAGGCGAAAAAACGTCTGACTATAAGCCGGCTAATCAGGAAAAGAAATATTTTCAAGCCAATGCTGATTTCGTGCTGTTTGAGGAGGTTAAAGCCCTGATAATCAAAGCGCAGATTTTGTATGAACGGGATTTTATTGATAAATTGCATAAAATCGGCAAAGTAAAATTGTTGATTTTGTCAGGCATTTTCGTTAACAATTACGGCGCTCAGACAGATTTATTGATCGTTGGACGCTTTCACAAGAACAAGTTTTTGCGGCTGATCAAAGAGCTGGAGCAGGAGCTGGGCCATGAAATAAATTTTACTTTAATGGATTCCAAGGAGTTTAAATACAGGCGGGACATAACCGACATATTTTTGTATGAAATATTGGAAAACAGAAAAATAGTCGTGATTGACGACGCCGGCATTAGTTAATTTTTTATATTAATTTTAATAAGCAAAAATAATTTTTAAAAAATATTTTTGCGGGAAAAAATATGAAAGAAGCAATACAGCCAACAATTGAAGATCAGCAATTAAAATCAGAAGTAAAAAAGAAAAAATTAAGCAAAACAGATATAGATATGATCAATACAGAGATGATAGAAAACAAAAGAGGGTATAAATATAGTGAAGATACCGACTCTATAATTAAAGAAATCGGCGAATTGGATATGAAATTAAATAATGGCGAGCCGGAGGAGGAAATTAACGGAAAAACGTTAGAAGCTTTGGAGATTGAAAAAGAAATAGCCCAAACCGGAGATAGCGGCAAGCGCGAGCAATTATTGGAAAAAATGCGAAATATATTAGAGTCCAAGAGAAAAGAATCAAACGGCGCGATCGGCGAATTGGAACAAAAAGAGCATGGACAGCAATCCTTTGAAGAAATAAATAATTTAATAAATAAAATAGCCGGTGATTATCACAGCGGCCGCTTAGAAGTTAAGCAGTTTACTGACTTGACTTCTCCGCTTAGAATACAAATGTCGGAAGCGGGATATTCCGGAAAACAGAGAAACGAAGCGGTTAAGCAACTTCTTGAAAAGCTTAACATAAAAGATCGGGAAATTATTGATTTAACGGATGAGGTTATGAAAGATGGCGAGAAAAAAATCTCCCTTGATGCTTTAAATGGATTTGATAAATTAGGCATTAAGAAGTCGGATTTAGAAAATATTGAAGGATTCAGCGGTTTATCAGGCGGTCAGCAGCTTTTAGTTTTGGAGAATTTAAAACAATTAAATTTAGGCAGAATAGAAGAGGAAGCGGCTGTCAAATATAAAAAAAATACCGCGGAATCAAAATTTTTAGGTAGAATATGGAAAGGCATTAGCAAAAAATATCAAATAGCCAAATTGGAAAAAAATAAGGCGGAAGAAATTGTTAAAGGCGGAGCTGCGATTCACAGAGAGACATTGCAGCAGTTAGTTAATGGAATGAAGGAATTTGGACCGGAAGTTGAGATTAAAGGCGGTAAATTAGAAATACAATACGCATCAGGTTTTAAAGATTTAACACCGGAACAGCAGAAACAAGTTGATGAATTTAATCAGGTCGCAACAGAATTTAGTAAAATACCTTATGAGTGGTCATTAGAAACTGCTAACAAAAAAAACAGGGAAAAATCTGAAGATATGAAAACAAGATACGAAAAAGCCAAAGCGAACATTTTAAAATTTAAAGAAAATGAGGTAGGTGAAAAAGATGCTTGTCTTTACATGAATGATGTTGAGATGAAAGTAAAATTAAATCAATTTTTAAATTCCAATCCTGATGTTGAAAAACAGCTGCAAAATATTACTGATAACAAATTATGGTGGCGCGCATTGACAAATATAGCTACGGAGCGTGGAATTTATGCTGGAGCCGGTTTTCTGTCCAGGACAGCGACTATAAGTTTAATTGGTTTTGTTGGAGCGCCATTAGCCGCGGCCGGCATGGGCGGTTTTTTAGCTAGAAAAAGAGGCAAGGAAACATTAAGAGAAAGAAATGTTTTAGCTAGAAAGGGGATAGAAGATAAAAGCAAAGAAGCTAAGGATTTTGCTGACGCTGAATATATTCATGAATCTATTGATTTTTTAATTAATGAATTGGAAAAAAAATCCTTGGATGCGGATAAAAAGGATGAAGTAATCAGGTCTTTAAAATTCCACATTGAAGATGCACAAAATAAAATTAAAGATGGAACAATGAATTTTGGTAAAAATAAAGATAGATTATTCAATCAATATGAATTAGCAGAAAAGATTTCAGAGGGCGCGGCGCAGGTTGAATATAATGGGATTAATAATAAGAAATACCAAAAGGACATTGAAATTATAAGCGAATTTTTAAAAAAGCAAGATAAAAAAACATCTAAAGCGCAAAAGAAATATTTACGCAATCAAATGATTAGAGGCGCGATTATATCTGCCGGTTTTGCCACTGCTGGTTATGCAATAAGGCATTTTGGCGAAGAATTAGGATGGTGGGGAGGGCATAGAGGAGTTGTAAGCTCTAAAATAGAAGAATCGGTTAAAGACAAGTCGAAAGAAGTTCAGAGTTTTAAAATAAACAAACCGGCAGAACCGATTGCGGATAGTCCTCCTTATGATCCATCCGGAAAAACCGATCCATTTAATACTGAATTCAAACAAAAATTAGAAGTTGCGGCCAATCAACCGGAAGCAGCAGCCGCGGCGGAACAAGAGGCATTGAATAATATTGCGGCTAAAGTTGCCGAGCAAGAAGCAGCGGTAAAAAACATAGATATTGAAATCAAAGGCAAAATTGATACTTTTTCCGAGGCGATTTATGAGGCGGCCAAGCAAGCGGACAGTAAAACACAAGACAATTTTATACATAAAGTTTTAGGAGCCGGCGTAAAATTAGATGATGAAAACAGAGGAAAATTTTTAAGCCAAGCAGCGCGTAAATTATCAATAGCCAATATAAAAACAGGGGATGAGCTTGATGTGAAAAATTTGGTTCATGAAGGCAATACAGTCAGATTAAAATCAGACGGCAGCTGGGATGTGCTAAAGGGAGAGGGGATTGAAGACGCTAAAATAGTAAGCGAATTGCAATTGCGCGAGAACTGGGCTGACGCAGAAGGCGCCAAGCATGGCTTTAATCCTGACGAGGTTAAATTCGCAGGTGATAGCGAGCATTTAGATATGAGAAGTTTTAATACTCAGATTGAAGGCGCAGAAGTAACGATTGATAATCAGGGTAATTTCAGCGGTGAAGCTGGCGGTAAAGGATTTTCCGGAAACATTTCAGAGTTAGCTGAAGGGCAAACATCTAAAGAAGTAATAAGTGAAGCCATGGAAGAAGCAAAAGAAGCGGTGGCAGATCAGACGGCAGAGGCGGCAATAATCGCGCCGGAAGAAGCTATAAAAACGGCAAAAACAGGAGTAGAGGATATTTTTGGCGCCAAGGAAGATATAACTCAGGAAAAATTTCAAGAAATCGCGCGACTGACAGGCGTTAATTTTAAAGATGGAATAGACGCGGGCGAAAAATCTAAATTACAATTTTTAGCAGAGCATCAAGAATTATTTAAAACCCCGGAGCAAGCCCAGTATTTGTTTAATAATTCGGAAGCGGATTTTAAATTAATAACGGATATAAAAATGAATAGCGGAATAGGTTATGGCGCTTTAGCCGAGAAAATGGCTGTTAGTAATCTTGATATTAAAAATAATATTTTTTACGGCAAAGTCTTGGCGGGCGATGAGGCGCTTTCCAATATGAAAAAATTATTAGGCGGAGCGGATGTGGAGAAAGTAAGTTTTGGCAAAAACGGAAGGGCAATCGCTGAATTAGCGGACGGCAAAGAGATTAGCATTTTAAATAATGGACAAGAGGGGAGCATAGAAATTAAAAAGCCGTTTTTGCAAAGACAAGCTGTTTTTGAAAAAAAGTTTAATACAAATTTAAGTGAAAACGGGCTTAGTAGCGTTAAAGAGGAATTGGGGGTGGAAGCAGAAGATATTGCGGAGGAGCCAGTTGTTAAAGCTCATGATGATTTATTAGAAAAATATGGCGTAGACAGAAAAAATGTTATAGATTTGAAAAAAGAAATAAAATAAAAAATCCCTAAATAGCAAATGAATTTACTGTTTAGGGATTATTGTTTGTGAAATAGCGCCCTTTGTTAGGGCGTTTTTGGTTTTTCTTCGCATATTACGATGACACAGCGATTTTCTTCTGCTATGCCAAAGTTTTTTGTTTCGCCTCCCTTTTCCGGCTTAATGCCTTTAATATCTTCTGGCCGGTACATTGTTATATGTTCAAGAACTGCTATTGCCCTTTTGCCGGACAATTCATCATTATCTTTGTTTCCGTCGGCGTTTGTGTAGCCGACGACTCTCAAGTATTTCAAATTGTTTTCGGCAACGCGCAGTATAAGATTATTAATCTGTTTTTCCATGTCGTCGTGTTTTAAGGATGAATTTCCCGCGGCAAAGCTATGGATACGGAAGATTGTATATTTTCCGCTTTCTCCAAGCAACGCAACGCCATGCAATGTCGCGGCATCGCTGAGCTCTTTGACTTTTAATTCCAACGCTTTTAAGCGTTTGGATTCTGACTTTTCAACTTTCGCGGTCGGGCCTCTCGTTTCTATGATTTTTGCTTTTCTGTTAAAATCAGCGGCAGTTGCTGTTTTTACTGCTCCGGCTGGAACTTGGATAGGAGCCGTTGTTTTGTTCTCCATAGCAAGAACCAATCTTTCCAATAAAGTATTTGTTTTTTCTTGCCCGCTTTTTATTTCGTTAAGCTGGTTATTGCTTTGAGGTTCTTGCAGAAACGTTGCGTTCTCCGGCCTTGGCACTGGCTGATTAAGGCCGGTTTGTCTTGGTATTGCGGCGCATCCTGTTACCAGAAAAATCAACATTGCGCTAATAACAATAATAATTTTTTGCGGTTTTTTCATAGCATCATCCTCCTTTATTATTTTACTGCTTGTAAAACAACATAACCTTTTGAGTTGTATTTATTCATCAATTCAATATCCTGATTACCGGCTGTTTTCGCTTGATATTGAAATAATTTGTTATCCAATACCAAATTCAATTCTGCTTCAGACAAGCTAAGCCCAACTTCTTCCATGACATTTTTAGCCATTTCTTCGGTTAAGCCATTTTCTTCGGCAGAACCTACGCCCAAAAATCTAATCTTATAGTTATTGGCAACCAGAAAATTTAATTTTTCCGCCAATAATTTTTTATTAAGATTCAGAGCGGCGCCATCAGGATTTATCCCATTCGCGTTAAAAAAGATAAGTTCTTTAATATTGGCTTGTTTGGGCTTTATCTTTAGAGCAGGCGCAGGACCGTCATTATAACAATAGACAATTATTTTGCTGATCTTAAATGCTCTTGTGCCTGTTTCAGCTTTTATCATTGAAATTACTGCTGCCAATGACTGGGTGATCTTCTGGGCTGATGATATTGCCGGCGAAGCTCCCCCTGCGGTTGAAACCGAGTTCGTAAAAACTTCTACTTCAGCTTCAAGGTATATCCGCCTGGTTTGCGTGATTATTTTTGCGAGTGAAACAATTCTTCTGGCTACTTCTTCAGCCAGTGAATTAGCAGGCGGTTCGCCTATGATTGCCATAAGCCGAACATCATTGCTTCCGACAGGCATCTGTGGTGCTGTCAAGACTGGGTCAGGATTTTTTGGTAATGTTTTATACTTTTCAGTATATTGGATTCGAATTTTGTCTTTTTTGAATTTTTTCATTAATTCATCAAAATCATGATCTAATTCATCATATCTATATACTCGAAGCCCCGGCAGTTGTTTTCTGTTTTCATTTAAGAAAACAGGCGGCGCGTAAGGAGTATATAGATTCATGCTTGCTGGCTGAAGGTTGGACAGGTATTCATACGATACTTCATCCGCAGCTTCGCTGTTAAATACAATGCTCTGCGTGCCGCCAATTTGACTTTGTACTTGGCCTTGGCCTTGGTATGAATCAACATCAACTTCAGTTTCAGTATTAGTGCTTGTTCCAGCGAAACCGTTTTGAGCAACCGTAAAAAATAAAATCGTTACAAGTACGAAAAATATTTTTTTCATATTCATCCTCCTTTCTGGGGGAGACCCAAAGAGGGAAATCTCCCCCTCGGAGTTAATAGGTTATTCAGGAATTATTCAGGGAATGCGCCTGAATAAATCTTTGTTCTTGCTATGCCCTGCTGCCATGCTCCGTCATCGCGCTCAAAAACGTAACTATGAATCTGCTCGTTTAAGCCGGCAGCGCCAGTTGTTCCGGTAGCGCCTGTAACATCCATAGACAGACTGGCGTCAAGGTGCATGTTTGAATCCATTTCTTCCGCGTTCATGGAATTTTCCATGGAAAAATTGCGGTCGTTTTGGATATTCATGCTTAACTCCTGGCACAATTCATCTGTGTTGGCCATACCGTAAATATGCATTTGCGATTCGCCTTCGTATGTAATCTGGCCGAGCGGCAATGTTTCGGTCTGAGAGTATGGCTCGTATTGGAGCAATTCAGCTTCAACCTCTACGAATGTAACAGAATCTCCAAGCCCGGAGCCTACAATGCTTTGTGTGCCTGATCCATACATGGTAGTATGGTTCGTGCCAAGCTCTTCGTATAAATGGCTCTGGTATTGGTCTGCGTCTAAGCATGCCTCTCCCACTGTCATAATAGTTTCGCAATCATCGCATGCGTAAATTGGCAACGCGCCAAATAGCGCCATTACAATAAAAACAACAAAAGTAAACAATTTTTCTTTCATGATTTTTCCCTTTCTTTTTTCGGTTTTTTGTTTTTTTACTATACCTTTGCCTCTGTTTTTTAAAGTCTCACCTCCCTTTGTTATTTTATTTTCAAACAGCAATATGCCCGTACGTACAGGCATAATTGTTTTAACTTAACACAATTTTCGTATTTGTCAATAGAAAGAAGTATTTTTTAGCTGAAATTAGCTAAATTATATTTATTTTTCATTTTTATACCGCGGGAATTTTATGTTTATCATGGTTTTTAGGCCTAACTTGCAAATATTTTTTAATAATGTAAACTAATATTATGACATTATATATAGACACAACTCAAGGCCATAATATTGAAATCGTTGTAAAAAAAGGCGAAAATATATTGGCAAAAAAGAAATTCAGCGCCAAATACAGGCAAGCTGAGAAATTATTGCCGGAAATTAAAAAGATATTAGATAAGAATAATCTTGAATTAAGCAATATAGAAAAAATTCAAGTCGTTAACAAAGGAACTGATAAAACAAGTTTTACCGCGTTAAGGATAGGCGTGGTTACGGCTAACGCGCTTGGTTATGCGCTGGGAGTACCGGTGATCGGATGTCGGATGTCGGATGTCGGAAGGTTGCCGTTAAAAAGAAAAGATTTAACATTGTAGAGCCGATTTATTGCAAAGAACCGAATATAACACTATTAAGCCAATAACTTATAACATATAACTAATAACATTATTTTGATGCGATTAATGTGAGTTATAAGTTATATGCTATTAGTTATATAATTTTTAAAAGCAACAGTTGTGGATTAAATGTTGACAAGTCCCGGGATTAATTGCTATTTCCCGCTTTAATATTGTTTTGAAAAAACCCCGCTTATTAACAGGCGGTCTTTTTTATTGCATAATTCAGCTTACATTAGCCAATCGTTAAGTGTCGCATAGTGGTTGACTTCAGCGTAAAAATGGTGTATGATTAAATAAGATTGGTGAAAAGTGGGGAATGGTGGTGAAGGCAAGAAATAAGAAATATTAAAATAAAAATAAAAATTATTCAGGTTAGCCCAGACTTTGCGCGCTAACCCAAAAAAGTCCGATGTAAAATCGGCGCAGAGAATGGCCTATGCTTCATGGGCCAAAATCAGGAGCGAATTTTAATAATTAACCCCGCACCTTTTAAATGATAAAAATTTTAATGTTTATTCTGCGGTTAACTTTACTTTTATTTTATTAAGAAATTTCTAACAATTTGATTAAAATTATAATCTGTAAATCATTTAAAAGGTGCGGGGTTAAGGTAAAGAAGGGGCTTGATAGACATTTTTTAGTCAGTCAAGCTTCTCCTGGGTCTTAAGCAGTTCAAAATTAAAAATGCAAAATGAATCATCATAAAATTTATTATTTTATTATTTTATTATTTTAAAAATGTTCATCGGCGAATACAAGCACAATTTGGATAGCAAGGGGCGGCTGGCAGTGCCGGCTAAATTTCGCGCGATTTTGAAAAGCGGGGCGGTTGTTACCAAGGGATTGGATGACTGCCTTTTTTTATATTCTAAAAAAGAGTGGGAAGAATTAGCGCAAAAAATATCCAGTTTGCCGGTAAATAAAGCAAATGACCGCGCTTTTGCCAGATTAATGCTGGCAGGAGCTATGGAAGTGGATTTTGACAAGCAGGGCAGGATTATGCTGCCGGAGTATTTAAGGAAATTCGGCTATTTAAAAAAGAAAGTGGTTATTGCCGGGCTTTACAAGCGTTTGGAAATTTGGGATGAAAATAAATGGAATAAATATAAGATGGGTACTGAAAAAAAGAGCGGCGCGATCGCCGAAGCGCTGGGAGAGCTTGGCGTTTAGGAATTTTAGATTTTATGAAAAATAAATTTTTAAAAATTATATTAATATTTTTTATTTCATTAATAATTTTGATTGGGTGCCTTTATGCTATCAGAGAGGTTAAAGTATATAATCTATCTAACTATTATAAAAGTTTAGCGCGAGAATGCGGTTTAATAAATTCATTGGTGATAGGCAATTGTTGCATAAGCAGTATTAAAGATATGGCGGAGCATAATTTCAAAGCCGAGCCAAGCAGCGGGTGTCCTCAAGGTTTTAAAGCAATGGCGGAATCGTGCCGCGGAAGCATAAGTTTTTGCGCGCCCGGCAATAGTATAAATGATTTATTTAACCCGGTTATTAAAAAAAGTGATGATTTTCAAGATAATGAATGGATGAAATAAACATTATTCAAATAAAAAATAAAACTATGACAAGAAAAATTAAATGCGAAACAACGCGCGAAAATAAAAATCACAGTGTTAAAGTAAAAGTGATTAAAGCTCCTTTTGTTGACAGCATACAGCTGCGCAGTATTATTTATAACCGAGCAAGAGCATTAGTTTTATAGTGCATAACTCGTAACGCATAACGCATAACGCATAACGCATAACGCATAACGCATAACGCATAACGCATAACGCATAACGCATAACGCATAACGCATAACGCATAACGCATAACTCGTAACGAGTTTTGGATAAATCAATGAATTACAAACATATTCCAGTGATGCTGAATGAGGCGCTAAATTATCTTGATCCGCAGCCAGGACAATATTTTATTGACTGCACTTTGGGCGGAGCCGGCTACACTGTCGCAATCGCTGAAAGAATCGGGCCAAAAGGGAAAATTATTGCCATTGATTTGGATAAAATGGCGATAGAAAACGCCAAATTTCAAATTTCAAATTTCAAATTTCAAAATATAATTTTAGCAAATGAAAATTTTAAAAACACCACCAAAATTACAAAAAAATATTTTCATAAAAAAAAGGTTGATGGCATTGTTTTTGATTTGGGGCTATCATCAGCTCAACTCGCGGACAGGAGCAGGGGATTTTCTTTTCAGCTGGATACCCCGCTAAATATGAGTTTCGGATGTCAGATGTCGGACTTCGGATGTCGGACAACAGAGGATATTGTTAATAATTGGAAGCAGGAGAAATTGGAAAAGATTATTAGGGAATATGGGGAGGAGAGATTTGCTAAAAGAATCGCGCGGAAGATCGTTGAATGCCGCGAATTAAAATCAATAAAAACAACAGGGCGGCTGGTTGAAATCATAAATCAGGCGGTTCCGGATTTTTATAAAAGAAAAAAGATTAATTGCGCCACTAAAACTTTTCAGGCATTGCGCATTGCTTCCAACAATGAACTTGAAAATTTAAAAAAAACATTGCCCCAAGCCGTTGATTTATTGGCTCAAGGCGGAAAGATAGTGGTTGTGTCTTATCATAGCTTGGAAGACAGGATTGCAAAGAATTTTTTCAGACAAGAATCGCGCGGCTGCCTTTGCCCTCCCGGTTATCCTGTCTGCCAATGCGAACACAAACAGCAGCTTAAAATATTAACCCGCGGGATTGTTGCGGCCGGCAAGGAGGAGGCCGCAAAAAATCCAAGATCCCGCAGCGCCAAGCTAAGGGCCGCGGAGAAGATTTAAACACAAAAACACTCGGCTTCGCCTCAAAACACGAAAACACTCGGCTTCGCCTCAAAACACAAAAACACTCGGCTTCGCCTCAAAACACGAAAACACTCGGCTTCGCCTCAAAACACGAAAACACAAAAACACGAAAACACGAAAACACGAAAACGCGAAAATAATAAAATAATAAAATAATAAATCTTATGGCTCAAGAAAACAAAAATAAAAGAAAATTCAATTTGGAAATATTCAATAAAATTTTATTTATTTTGATAATAGTTTGCGGCGTTTATTATTTGACCGGAACCAACGATATATCCGTGAAAAGCTTCAAACTTCAAGAATTAAAATTAAAAGCCAACAGCTTGAATAATGAGAATGGCAATCTTAACATTAGGCAAATGTCTTTGAATTCATATAGCGATGTCAATCAAAGAGTGGCTGAATTGGACATGGTTGCTGCCGGAGAAATGGAATATATAACCATGGGAGCGGGAGCTGTTGCTATAAAAAGATAAATATGCGGAAATTTGAAATTTGCCTGTCCCGCACTAAATTTGTTTGGCTGCGGGGAAATTGGAAATTTGGTTTTTTCGCAATAATTTCCGAATTACTAATTTCAAATTTCAAATTACTATGAATTCTTGGCGCAGAAAAGAAAAAAACAATACCATTAACCAATATAACAATCGCATTTATCTAATAATGGCGCTTGTTTTTTTATTGGGCTTTTTAATGCTTTACAGGCTGTTTAATTTACAGGCGGTTGACTATGATTTCTATAAGGCGCAAGCGTCCGGACAGCATGGAATTTCAAGTATTTTAGAGCCGGACAGAGGCAGTATTTACATTAAAGACAGCGCTGAAAACTCAGAAGGTAAAATTTACCCCATGGCAACCAACAAAGAATTCGCGCTTGTTTACTCTATCCCCAAAGAAGTTGTAGACGCTGAAAATTTAGCAGAGCAAATTTATTTAATTTTTGATCAGAGCCGGACGGAAAAAGAAGCGGATGAATTACTCATGGAGCTTCAGGAACAAGGAGAGGTGTTAGATGAAAAATTTAAACCAATAAAAAAAGAAGCAGAGATGAATTTAAGAAAAGACGTTATTATAAAAAAATATTTAGAAATTTTATCTAAAAAAAATGATCCTTACGAACCGATAGCGGACAAGGTCGGCGGAGAAGCGCTGGAAAAAATAAAACAATTGGATATGCCGGGGATTGGCTATATTATGAAAAAATATCGTTTTTATCCGGAAGATAATATTGGATCCCATATTCTGGGTTTTGTCGGCTATGTCGGCGATGACAAGAGAGGCCGCTACGGGATAGAAGGTTTTTTTGACGAAGAACTTTACGGAAAATTCGGGTCAATCAACGCGGAGCGCTCGGCTTCCGGGGGCGTGGTTATTATTAATGATAGGAAATATAACAAGCCGCAAAACGGCAGCGATTTTGTTTTAACAATTAATAGGCCTATACAATTCATGGCTTGCGATAAACTGAATGAAGCAGCTTTGCGGTACGGCGCTGAAGGCGGGAGTATTATCATAATGGATCCGAAAAACGGAGCAATACTTGCCATGTGCTCTTGGCCCGATTATGATCCCAATGATTATAAAGACGTTGAAAATATAAGCGTTTATAATAATCCGGCGATTTTCAGCGAATACGAGCCGGGCTCTATTTTTAAAAGCATAACCATGGCAGCCGCCATAGACCAGGACAAAGTATCGCCTGAAACAACTTATAACGATGAAGGGATGCTTACAATTGACGGCTGGCCGATTAAGAATTCAGACTATGAAAGCTATGGCGGGCACGGTATAGTTGATATGAATACGGTTTTAGTGGCATCTTTGAACACCGGCGCCATTTACGCCATGGAGCAGACAGGCGCTAAAGTATTCGCGGACTATGTTAAAAAATTCAATTTCGGCGAAAAAACAGGCATTGAACTGGAAACTGAAGGCGGAGGAAATATTTCCAGTTTAACAAGAAGCGATATCAGGGAGGTGGAAGCGGCTACCGCTTCTTTCGGGCAGGGCATTACCGTAACGCCTTTGCAGATCATCAGCGCTTACGGCGCGATTGCCAACAATGGGATTTTAATGAAGCCGTATTTAGTCCAAGAAATTATTAATTATGACGGCTCAAAAATAATTACCAAGCCGCGGCAAATAAGGCAAGTTATTTCTCCGCGTTCGTCATTGCTTGTTTCCGCCATGCTTGTTAATGTAGTAGATAGCGGACACGCCAAGCTGGCGAGCGTTAATGGATATTACGTGGCCGGCAAAACAGGCACCGCGCAGGTGGCTGATATTGAAAAAAGGGGATACGGCAGCAAGACAATCCATTCATTTGTCGGCTTTGCGCCGGTAGAAGATCCCAAGTTTGTTATGCTGGTTAAGCTGGACAATCCTAAATCCGCCAAATACGCGGCGTCAACAGCCGCGCCCCTATTCGGCGAAATAGCGGAATTTATTTTAAATTATTATCAAGTGCCGAGAGAGCGTTAAAATATCATAAATAATAAAATAATAAAATAATATGACATCTATGTTTTTATTATTTTATTACTTTTTTTATTTTTTTATTTTAAATATGAAAAAATTAATCCAGTTAAAACTAAAAATTTTAGCCAAGATTATTTTAGCCAAGTATAAGCCGGATATTATCGGCATCACGGGAAGCGTTGGCAAAACAAGTTCCAAAGAAGCTATTTATACCGTGCTTGCTTCAAAATTCAGCGCGCGAAAAAATATAAAAAACTATAACAACGAAATCGGCGCGCCATTAACCGTTATCGGTTCCGAATCTCCGGGCAAATCCATTCTTGGCTGGTTTTTTGTTTTCTGGAAAGCGCTAAAATTAATTTTAATTCAAGATAAAAATTATCCTAAAATTCTAATTTTGGAAATGGGCGTAGACCGTCCCGGGGACATGGATTATTTAAATAAAATAGCCAAAAGTAAAACAGGGGTGCTTACGGCAATAGGGCCTGTCCATTTGGAGTTTTTCGGTACGATAGAGAATATACAAAAAGAAAAAGGCAAGCTGATTGAAGCTTTGCCGAAATCCGGCTGGGCGGTTTTGAATTATGATGATAAAAAAGTGATGCGAATTGCCAGATTAAGCAAAGCTAAAATTTTAACCTATGGCTTTAACAGCGGCGCCGGCGTAAGAGCGCGGGAATTAGTCTTTAATTTTTCCAATCTTAATGAACCGAAGGAAAGCATGGCAGGAAAATTAGCCGGCATTAGCTTTAAAATCAGCCATAATAATTCATCAGCCAATATTTTATTGCCTAATGTGATAGGCCGCGCCGCAGTTTATGCCGCCTTGTCCGCCGCGGCTGTCGGCATAGCTTATGGCTTAAATTTAACGGAAATAGCAGAAGCGCTGTCAGAATTCAAATCTCCAACAGGAAGAATGAATTTGATACCGGGCATAAAAAATACTTTAATTATTGATGACACTTACAATTCGTCTCCGCAGTCTTTGGCGTCGGCGCTGGATATGTTAAACAAAATACCTTTGGCAAGCGGAGCCAGAAAGTTCGCGGTTTTAGGCGACATGCTTGAGCTGGGCAGCGTTAGCGAAGAAGAGCACAGAAAAGCCGGCCGCCTGGTTTTTGAATCCGGGATTGACAAATTAATAGTTGTCGGAGAAAGATCGCGCGATATTGCCGGAGGAGCGGAAAAAGCAGGAATGCTTCCTGATAACATATTTCATTTTGCGGCCGCCGGGGATGCCGGGAAATTTATTCAGGATAGAATCAATGAAGGCGATTTGATTTTAATTAAAGGTTCTCAAGGCATGCGCATGGAGAAAATTGTTAAAGAAATTATGTCCGAGCCGCTTAGGGCGAAAGAATTATTAGTTAGACAGGGCGAAGAGTGGATTGCGGCGCGTAACGCATAACGCATAACGCATAACGCGCAACTCTTATTTAGTTAGTTTAATAAGTAATTTTATGCTATTATATTAGTATATTGCTATATGGTCATATGGTTATATTGTTATAAAATTTTACAACCATATAGCCATATAACCATATTTGCAGGAATATTTTAATAAGAAAAAATAATATTCAACAATTTAGTATTTAAATTTGTAAGCATTGATTAAATATATGTCCAATAAAAAACATTTAGCGACAATTACGATTCTGGTCAAAGATAGGCAGGCTCACGCAAATGATGTTCAGCGGATTTTAACCGAACATGGGCATTTAGTCATGGCTCGGATTGGCGTAAATGTCCGGCGCAGCTGCGTTGAAAACTGCGCGGGCTTGATCACTGTCGCGGTTGAAGGAACGGCTGACGAGATTAATGATTTGACAAAGAAATTAGACGGACTTTATGGGATTGTCGCGAAAAATAATATAATGACGGAGTAATTTTTCCGCTTTCCCGCTGCGCCGCAGTCTCCTGAAAGGGACTGCGGCGGACAAGCAGGCGAACCGCCGCAGTCTCCCGCAATACTGCGGGAAGACTGCGGCGAAGCGGAAATAAGTATCTGTTTAATAATTTTATATAATAAATCGTTACGCGTTACGCGTTATGAGTTACGAGAAAAATATGTTATACACAAAAGAACAAATAATGGCGCGGGTTGATGTTCGCGCCGCGGCTCAATTTTTAGGATTGGCCGGCGCGGCAATTTTTTTGCCTTTTGTCGTCCATGTCCAATTCATAACAGGGCCAATCGTTAACGCGATTTTAATTTTAACTTTATTTCTTGTGGGCGCGCGCAGCGCCTTGGTGCTTTGCATGGTGCCTAGTATGATGGCTTTGGCCGGCGGGCTTCTGCCGGTAATTCTGGCTCCGGTTGTTCCTTTTATAATGATTGGCAATGTGATGCTTGTTTTATGTGTTGATTATTTCGCTAATTTACGCCAAATAACTCCCAATAACGTTAAAAATTATTGGCTTGGGGTTATTATTGGCGCCGGCTTGAAATTCAGCTTTTTATTTTTTAGCGTTAATTTTATTTCCAAATTATTGCTCAAACAAGAATTAGCAATTAAAGTCGCGCAGATGATGAGCTGGCCGCAGTTTGCCACGGCAGTTGCCGGAGGTGTTATTGCATGGGTAACGTTGAAGTGGTTGAAGAGAATGTGATAAAATAAATAGATTAGCATAAATTCAAAATCTCAATTTTTAAAATTCCAAACAGTTTGTGATTTGTGGTTTTGGTAATTGAGATTTGTTTGTGATTTGGTGCTTGAAATTTGGGATTTTGAAAGCGGCATATTTGTAATGCTGTTTTTTTTGACTATAATTAATAGATATTGTATAGTTTTAATATGAAAATACCAGAATATATAAAAAATATAATAGACAAACTGGAGCAAGCAGGCCATGAAGCGTATGCGGTTGGCGGATGCGTGCGTGATTTATTGCGCTCCATTATACCTAAAGATTGGGACATTACCACTAATGCCAAGCCGGAAGAAATTTTAAAGATTTTTCCTGATGGAAAGTATGAGAATGTTTTTGGGACTGTGATAATTCCCGTAGAACGCGAAAACACGAAAACGCGAAAACGCGAAAACACGAAAACACGAAAACATTTATCCGCCGAAGCATTAGCGAAGGAGGACGAAAACAAGACAGTTGTTGAGGTGACGACTTATCGCAGTGAACAGGGATATTCTGACAGGAGGCACCCGGATGAGGTTAGATTTGAGGATAGTTTGGAGAAGGATTTGTCCAGGCGCGATTTTACGATAAACGCAATGGCTGTTGCCCTCACCCCCAGCCCCTCTCCCGCTATCGCTTCACGGGAGAAGGGAGTTAAAAATGATAATTTTCAAATTATTGATTTATTCGGCGGGCAGAAAGATATTAAAAAAAGGATTATCAGGGCGGTAGGGGAGCCGTCCGACAGGTTTAAGGAAGACGCTTTGCGCATGATGCGGGCGATTCGCCTGGCTTGCGAGTTGAATTTTGACATTGAGCCGAAAACCGAGCGGGCGATAAAGAAAATGGCCGGCGGCATAAAATTCATTGCCAATGAAAGAATAAAAGATGAGTTGATTAAAATATTAAAGTCTAATAAAGCTTACGAAGGCATAATGTTTTTGCATCAAAATAAATTGCTTCAGTATATTATGCCGGAGCTGGAAAGAGGAGTGGGGGTGGGGCAATGCAAGCATCATATTCATTCTGTTTTCAGGCATTGCGTATTGTCATTGAAATTCTGTCCAAGCAATGATTGGCGCGTCAAGCTTGCCGCGCTGCTTCATGATATTGCCAAGCCGCAGACAAAAAAAATTATCAACGGCGGCGCCACTTTTTATAATCATGACATAGTAGGCGCGAAAATCGCCAAGAAGATTATGAGCCGGATGAAGTTTTCCAATGATGAGATTGAAAAAGTCGCGGCCTTGATACGCAACCACATGTTTTATTATAATGTTGATGAAGTGACAGCCAGCTCGGTGCGGCGCTTGATTAAAAAAGTAGGAGAAGAAAACTTGAAAGACTTGATTGATCTGCGGATAGCGGACCGGCTCGGTTCCGGCGTGCCGAAAGCCAAGCCGTATAAGCTCCGCCATCTGGAATATATGATGGAAAAAGTGCGCCAGGATCCGCTGTCCGTAAAAATGCTGAAAATAAACGGAGACGAATTAATGAAATTATTAAAAATCCAGCCAAGTCCTAAAATCGGCGCTATTTTGGATGTTTTGCTGTCCGAAGTGGTTGATGATCCTGATCTGAATAATAAAGAATATTTAGAAAACAGAAGCCAAGAATTGAATAAAATGGAATTAAAAGAATTGCGCGGCCAAGCCAAAGAAAAAATTGAAGACAGAAAAATGGAAGATGACAGCGAACTGAAGAAAGAATTTTGGGTGAAGTGATTTTCGCGTAACGCATAACTCATAACGCATAACGCATAACGCATAACAATATAACTTTATAACTATTAATTAAAGTGAATTTTTATGAAGATTTTTTTATTATTATTCAGTTTATTAATTTTAATTACAGGGTGCTCTTCCGCTCCGCAAAAAAAAGTTATGAATGAAAAAAATATTCCAAGCGATTCTTCCGCTTATGACGACAGCGATGTCGTGGAGAAAATTAATGACACAAAAAATAATCAGGCCGCAAAAACACAATCAAGCGCCGCGCCAGACGAACAAACTCAGCAGCAGGTTCAGCTGGAAAATTTAATCGCTGAATTCAATCAAGCGATTATCAAAACTAATTTTGGCGACATAAAAGTGGAATTTTACGGGCAGGAATCTCCGTTAACCGTGAATAATTTTTTAAATCTGGCTAAAATAGGATTTTACAATAACACGAAATTTCATAGAGTAATGAAGGATTTTATGATTCAAGGCGGTGATCCGAACAGCAAAGACGATGATTGGTCAAATGACGGCACGGGCGGTCCGGGCTACAGTTTTCAAGATGAATTTAACAGCCATAAATTAGTTCGCGGAAGCTTGGCCATGGCGAATTCCGGACCTAACACCAACGGCTCGCAATTTTTTATTGTCACCAGTGAAGCGACTCCATGGCTGGACAACAAGCACACTAATTTCGGCTATGTTGTTGAGGGCATGGACATAGTGGAAAAAATTGAAGCCGTTGAGGTTAATGAGCAAGATCATCCGATTGAGGATGTGGTGGTTGAAAGTATGGAGCTGGCAAAATAGCATCACAGAAATCATGTAAACCCCGCACCTTTTGAGCAGAGCATCTTTGATGCAGAAAAACAACTGCTCAAAAGGTGCGGGGTTTATATGATTAATAAGATTTTTATTTTAAAGTTTTAATCGAAAATTTAAAATCTAAAATCGAAAATTCAAAAGGGCCTGTAGCTCAGTTGGTAGAGCATCGCATTTTCACCCCGCCCCAAATTAGTTGTCTAACAAATATATTTTAATTAATGATTTTTACAAGGGCTCATAGCTCAGTTGGTAGAGCGCCGCATTCGCATTGCGGAGGCCGGGAGTTCAAATCTCCCTGAGTCCACAGAAATTTGGGGCGGGGCAAGTTGCGGGGGTAAGGGGTTCGAATCCCCTCAGGTCCACTTTTTTAATGATAGGATCTACGCGTTTGAATACTGAATTTTTTAATACTAATGTTTTTATTTGCTAAAATATTTCCGCAAACAATAAAAAGAAAAATAAGATAAATAAGAAAATAAACAATATCTTATTTTCTTCTTGCTCTTTTTATTTCCCGATGTGCGAATCGGGATCCCGAATTCTGCATTAGCAGAACATCGGGACTTATTTTTCTTATTTTAATAAATGCTCAAAATATAAAAATGCGTATAAATTATATTCAAACGCGTAATTCCTGAATACTTAAAACTATGTCCATACTTTTAAAATGGCTGATTACAGCCGCGGCAATTTTAATCACGGCTTATTTACTGCCGGGAGTTAGCATCAGCGGGCTTTGGGCCGCGCTATGGCTGGCGGTGTTTTTAGGCATTATCAATATTGTTATCAAGCCGATCTTAATAATTTTTACTCTGCCTATCAATATTCTCACTCTTGGCTTGTTCACTTTCGTTATCAACGCCTTACTGATTTTATTGGCTTCATCAGTGATAAAGGGTTTTGAGGTAAGCGGCTTTTTGGCGGCGCTTGGCTTCAGCATTGTCTTGTCAGCCATAAGCTATGTTTTGAACAGTTTGTTTAAGCAAAAATAAATTAATTGTTAAGCCAAAATACGGGGTATAGTATAATGGTAGTACGCGCGCTTCGGGAGCGCGTAACCCCGGTTCAATTCCGGGTACCCCGACCAAGTTAAACTTTTTTCAAATTCAGAGGCGATTGATTGCTCGCTCGCCTCTGAATTTGAAAAAAGTTTAACTTGGTCGCAATTACTGAACGAAGCTCGAACCTTTTTTGAACAAAACTCCGACTGATTGCCGCGCTTCGCGCGGCAGAAACTGAACGCTCGGGCGGGCAAAAAGCGAAGTCCCATACCGAACTTGTTCTGGTGCGGGGGAAAGGGGTCGGGGGAAAGGAAATTTTTGCCCGCCGCGCCTTCCTCCCGCCTACGGCGGACTAATCCGCCTCCCGCCTGCGCCGAGGCTTCGGCGGGTAAACTTTTTCAAGCCAAGATTATTTTTCGTATCCCGGTTACGGGATGCGCCGCCGTTAGGTTGCGCTTGACCCGCCCACCCGTTCGCGCGCAACTGTAAGGAACTCCCTTTTGATGTTTACGAAATGCTTATTTTTTGATACGATAGTAATACATTACCGAAGATACATAACTATTACTTTAATTATAGTAATATATTACAATGCCGTCAACAAACAAATCAACAATTGCTGAAAATATGAAGAAATACCGCAATAAAATGGGTATTTCTCAAGACAGATTATCGAAATTGGCTGATATCACCTACAACACCATTATTAAAATTGAATCCGGCGCGAATAAAAACCCGACCATAGAAACTTTATCTAAAATCGCTAAGGCGCTTGCCGTTGGCGTCGATGATTTAATTAAATAAAAATATGCCAATCTTTAAAATTGAAGACAAAAAATTAATATCAATTAAAGAAATTATAATTGATTTAGAAAAAGATTTACAAAAGTTGACAGAAAATAATCTGGAGGCCGTTTTTGGTTATAAATTTATTAGTTCAGAATTTAGTCTCCATAATTTTAGAATTGACACGTTGGCTTTTGATGAGGAAACCAAATCGTTTGTAATTATTGAATATAAAAAAGATAGAAGTTTTAGTGTTATAGATCAGGGATTTTCTTATCTATCATTAATGTTAAATAATAAGGCTGATTTTATTTTAGAATATAATGAAAGAACTAATAAAAATTTAAAGAAAGACAATATTGATTGGACGCAATCACGAATATTATTTTTAGCTAATTCTTTTACTTCATATCAGCAGAATGCAATTAGCTTTAGAGATTTACCTATCGAACTCTGGGAAATAAAAAAATATGACAACAACACAATTTTATATAATCAACTCAGAACCGCCGAATCAAATGAATCGATAAAAACTATTTCCAAAAATAAAAACATTGAGCAGGTTAGTCGAGAGGTTAAAAAATATACATTAGCCGATCATTTAAGGGAGGATTGGGAAGAATCTGGCTATTTGTATGAGCTAATCAGCGAAAAGATATTAGCGCTGGATTCTCGCATAGAAGAAAAATTTAATAAGTTTTATATAGGGTTTAAAATAAAAACAAGATTACTTTGTGCTATTCATATTCAAAAATCGAAATTAAGGTTAGATATAGTTGGTGTAGATAAGGAGGGCTTAAAAGACCCTGAAGATAAAGTGATAAAAGTTAGATGGGAAGAAAATAATTGGGGGAAACAATGTTCGTATTTAATAGGCAACAAAAATGATGTTGATTATGCTATGTTCCTGATAAAGCAGGTTTGCGAAAAATTATATAAATAAAAAAATTAATATTATGAAATTAGACTATTTTCAAAAAAGTTTATTAAAACATACAGAAGATTTTCGCAAAATTTTGGCGACGCCGTCTGGCGATTGGACGGTCAAAGGCTTTATTGATGTAGCAAAAAATATTTATACAATTTCAGTCGATACAAAGGTTGTTTCTAAAATAATTGAATTGATGATGTTTCCAGTTTTACTGAAGTTCGCCAAGGAAAATGGTTTTGAAATGCATTTTTGCACAGAGCAAAATCATTATCCCGATGTTACTTTTATAACTAAAAATAAACAGAAGATAGCTCTCGATTTAAAAAGCACTTACAGAAAAGAAAATGGCGATGTTTCAGGGTTCACTTTAGGGGCATTTACCGGCTATTTCAGATTTAGAGATTCAAATAAAAATATTACATTTCCGTATAAGCAATACAGCAAACACTACATTTTAGGAGTTATATATACCCAGCAGGAAGACCTTATCGACGAGAATAGAGTTTACACTATCGATGATTTAGAGGAAATTTTATCAGTAGTGAAAGATTTTGATTTCATTGTTCAAGAAAAGTATAAAATCGCCAAAGATCGCCCCGGAAGTGGAAATACAAAAAATATTGGCTCTTGCGTTAAAATTTCTGAGCTCAAAGAAGGTGTAGGACCATTTTCGAAATTGGGCGTAAAAATATTTGATGATTTTTGGATGAACTATATGACGGCGGAAATGTCACGGAGTGCAAAATTAAGAAAACCGCCATATACAAATTTAAGAAATTATTTAAAATATAGAAATACAAAAAATGTATAGTGTTATAACGAAAACAAAACAACGACAATCGCAACTTTTTAGCGACTTGCTGGCCACCAAGACTGGTGTTTTGCCGTCAACGCGTTATCAGGGGAGTAAATACAAAATAATTAAATGGATTGATTACTATACAAAAGATTTAAAATTTAATTCTGTTCTTGATGCTTTTGGCGGTACTGGTTGTGTTGGCTATATGTTTAAGAAAAATGGCAAGCAAGTTTTTTATAATGATTCTTTAAAATTTAACTATTATGTTGGGCTCGCTATAATTGAAAATTCTAAAATTATCTTAAACGATGACGACGTTGATTTTATTCTAAAAAAACATTCAATAATTAAATATCCTACTTTTATTTATGATACTTTCCATGATATTTATTTTACTGATGAAGAAAATAAATGGCTTGATATCGTTATAACAAACATTGGTCAAATACAAGATAAATATAAGCAAGCGTTGGCTTATTACGCTTTATTTCAGGCTTGTATAATAAAACGACCTTATAATTTATTTCACAGAAAAAATTTATATATTAGAACAGCTGAAGTAGAAAGAAGTTTCGGAAATAAAAAAACTTGGGATACTTCTTTTGATGTCCATTTTAGAAAATTTGTGGAAGAAGGAAATAGTGCCGTTTTTGATAACAAAAGGAAAAATAAAATATTTCATTCCGATATTTTTGATTTAGATATTAAGGCGGATTTAATCTATATTGATACGCCCTACATTTCTGCAAAAGGCGTAGGTGTTAATTATTTTGATTTTTATCATTTTCTTGAGGGGATTGTTTTTTATGAACAATGGCCTAATTTGATTGATGAAAAATCAAAACATAAAAAAATAAAAAATGGCAAAAATGAGTGGTGCAATAAAGGTGAAATTCATCAAGCGTTTGAAAAATTATTTAAAAAATTTAAGGATTCAATTTTAGTTGTTTCTTACCGAGACGACGGCACTCCGACGGTAGACGAATTAGTAGAAATGTTAAAAAAATATAAAAAATCAATTGAAATAAAAAAACTTGATTATAAATATGTTTTGAGTAACGGAAATTCAAAAGAGGTTTTGATAATAGTAAAGTAATTTTATGCAAACCATTTCGGTTACAAATTTAAAAATAGAAGTAAATAAAATTTTGCGAAGGCAGGGGTTTGAATTAAAACCGGATGGTGTTTTTGTGCTCAAAAATGACGGTCTAGAAGAAAAACGCAAGGTACACGAGTTAGCTAAAGCAGAAAGGGCCAGCACGAGTGAGCAATTTCTTTTGGATAAAATTCCTATGATACAGGAACATCTCATTGACGGTAAAGACTTAGATGTTGCGAAAATTGAACCAGAAATTATAGAGATTGAAAGTGGAAGTCGGGAAGAAGATTTTTTTCGCTGGTGGAACATTGTTTGGTGGAGTTTGCCTTATGAGCATGCCTACGGATGGCAGATGCGTTTTATAATCTGGGACAAATACCATAATGCACCTATCGGGCTGATCGGACTTCAAAGCCCAATACTTAGTTGGAGTGCAAGAGATAAACATTTGGGGATAAAACCGGATAAGCGGGATTTTTGGGTAAATCAATCCCTCAGCGCTCAAAGAATTGGCGCTTTGCCACCTTATAACGATATTCGTGGCGGAAAACTCATTGCTCTCCTAATGACCGCAGAAACTATTAAAAAAAAGTTTCATAAAAAGTACAAAGATCAAAAAACGGTTCTGCTTGATAGAAAACTACCATCCAATTTGCTATTTATTACTACTACGGGCGCATACGGCAAAAGTAGTGTTTATAATCGATTGAAGTTTCAAGGAGAGTTAGTTTCCGAATTTATTGGTTACACGAAGGGAAGTGGGACATTTCACATACCAAATGTGCTTTATGAAGATTTGGTTGCGTACCTTAAAAAGAGAGGTTTTAAAACGGAACGTGGATGTGGCAACGGACCTTCACGAAAAATGCGCCTTATAGATCAAGCTCTGCAGTTATTGGGTTTTGCTAATGGTATTACTCATGGAATTCAACGAGCTGTTTATCTTTTCCCAATGGTAAAAAATTTGAAAGAGGTAATACAGTCAAACAAAAAACCAGTTTGGCGTCATCGTAATGTTTCGGAGATGACACAATTTTGGAAAGACCGTTGGGCAATACCACACGCTGAAAAAGATAAAACATACTGTGATTTTTCAGGAGATGAGTTTATTAAGCAGACTCGCAAGGATTTGAAAAAGTATAAACAACTTTGCAAAAATATCTGAAATAAATATGGAGAACCAATCAGAAAATCGAAACTACGCACATTTGCCAGACGAGTTATTAGCAAAAATTTTAGACCGCGTGCCAACAACGGTAGAAAAAATGAACAGTATGTTTGATATTCAGGATGAGCCAATTAAGCAAGGGATAGATCATCTAAGAAGCTCTGGTAAATTATCAAAACTGTCTACATTAGAATATTCAACCTCTCTTATTGCCGTAGATGGGAGTTTTATTTTAGAAAAAATGACCGGATCGGATCTGTTATTAGCCGTAGCAGTTGGCGTTGAAGGACTAACCGAAGACACTACTAAAGACTGGGGTGGTGATAAAAATCAATATTACCAATGGCAAACAGCTTTATCACACGACGAGGCAAACGCACGTTTAGGGCAGGGGGTTATGTTTTTAATGGAGTTAAGTGTTTTAGCAAATGCGGAGCATGACATAAGAATTATGGACGGGGCACATTTTACCTCTATCCTAAAAATCAATAGCATGTTGTCAGCAAAAGACGATAGCGTTGGAGAAGAATATGCACAAGCCCTACGAGATTTTCTTCAAGAAACTTACAAAAAAATTATCCCCGATATACCGGATATTATTAAAGCGGCTTTCAACGATGACCGGATTATTGCATTAGCTAAATATAGTTCTTCTAGGGATATTATTGACGCCTTTTTATCAAAATATAAAATAAAAATTGATGACAAAACGTTTTTTTCTTTAGGATTAAATGAAGACGAATATTTAAAACCTTTATCTGTGGGTCAAAGTACCGAAGAAAAAAGGAAAATTTGGGATGATTTGCACATTAAGTGTAATTTAGAAATTGCGGAGAGGGACAAATTAAATCAAGCGCTCGCAGAGGCTATTAAGCCCCTAACTACTAAAGGAAAAGAATCAGAACTTTATTTTACATACTATAAACCATATCAAGATGGCCCCGCATATAGAATCGAACTTAAAAAATCATTAGCGCAAGACACGGCAAGGCTCGAAAAATATCTTTTGAGCATTAAAAGACAAATAGTTTTCCCTGAAATAAGAGAGCCGTATCCGCAATACCTCGTAGATTTAATGGCGAAGAGTATTTCTACCGGAATGTTCGCAATAGAAGAAGCAATTAAACTTTCACCAGCACTTAAAATAGATAAGGGGAAATTTAATCTTTTGTTTAATTATCGAACTAAATTATAATCAAATAATTATGGATAAATCACAAAAAACAATTTCTGAACATTTGTTGGATGTAATTAAAAGTCAGGGTAAAAATGCCGTTGGAATAACAAGCTCTCCCAGCAATACTCTTGATATAACCATAGACATTACGGAGGAATGTAAAACAGAAAGAACATTGGGATAAATGGCCTATGCCGTTTTAGAAGAAGATGGTAAGAATATTTTGGTAATAGGACAAATAATTGATATACAAACAAAAAATAGATGGCACGAAGATCCATCGTTTAAGGGCGTGATTAAGAGACATGGGAGATTACCCCATTTAAGCGGCACTGCCGATAATAGAATCGCAACAATTAGTGTCCAGGCGTGTTATAACCTAGGTGAAAGCGCTCCCGAGAGTTATATTCTCGGAACTTCACCGTCTACGGGCGAAAGAATTAAAAAAATGAATAATGAAGTTATGACGGCCTTAATGAAAAATTATGAAAAAGATATAACTTTTTTGGGGAAAGTTTATGGCACAGACGTAGATTTACCCCTTTGGTTTAAGCACTTCGATAGAACTGATAAAAAAAATCATGAGGCCGGCGCCGGAGACGCTTACCATATAGGAGTCTTTGGTAAAACTGGTTCGGGTAAAACCGTTACCGCGGCGTATATGCTCCTGGGTTATGCAAAAAATAAAAATAACATTAGTATTCTAGTTTTAGATCCACAAAAGCAATTCTATACGGATCGAGAGCTATTGGGGGTGGAAAATGAAAAACTAGAACCGAGAATAAAAAAAATCGGGATGAATTATGAGAAATACGAAATTTTGAACGACATATATTTACCAGGAGATAAATATGAACTTTTTGGAGATTTATTATCAAATAACGGTTTTATAGGAGAAGCGTTTAAACCTCTGTATACAGAAGAAAAGATTGAGATGATGAAAGATTCGGTTGTGGATTATTTGCAAGGAAGATCAAATAACCCCATATTTAATTTAAGTTCGCTAAGTGATGGTAAAAAATTACTTTCAGAAATGTTATCAAGGTTTTTAGAACTGAAAGATGAAGAGGAAAAAAGAATGGGTTTTTCAAAATATGTTTATGGTGTTTTTGGAACAAAGGATACTCGTTCAAGACTAAATAGTAGAGTCAAATTTATTTCAGAAAACTTAGATAGCCAGCGCACTATTTTGGCAAAATGGGATGCGGCTTTGAAACTTTTTCATCAACAAAAAGATCATGGCGGGAAAAAGATATCTGTCGAAGAAATAGTTGATAAGACAGTTACCCAAAATGGCAATTTTATAGTTTTAGATATAAGTGGTCGTAGCGGCGAGATCGAAAATGAAAACATACAAGCATTATTTATAAAAATTATTGAAGAAAATATTGTTGAAGCAGGGGCAAAACTATACACTCAAGGTAAGAAAGCAAATTGTTTGATAGTAATGGATGAAGCGCACCGTTTTATTGCTTCTGACTCTTCTGACCCAAGAGTAAAAGAGCTAACCACCGAGATTATTGGCTCCGTGAGAACAACGAGAAAATATGGCATAGGGTATATGTTTATTACACAAACTCTTGAATCGCTAGACGAGGAAATACTTAGACAGATGCGAATTTTTGCGTTTGGTTATGGTTTAACATCTAGCTCAGAATTAAGAAAAGTGAGCGAACTAGTAAATAATGATTCTGCCAAACAACTTTATAAATCATTTATTGATCCCAGCAGTAATAATAAATTTCCATTTATGTTTTTTGGTCCAGTTTCTCCGTTGTCGTTTACCGGCTCGCCGCTTTTTTTAGAGGTTTATACCGATCCGGCAAAATTTAAATAAATATCGATGTCAAAAAATTCGTTCGCTCGAGCCGAGGCGAAGCCTACCACCGTCACGCCGTTTGGGGGATGGGTGAGAATGTCGGGATGGGGTGGTGGTTTGCGAGCTAAATAAAATTATTCTTTAAATATTTTTTTATGAAAAAACAATTTTATATCGTCAGTATCTTAATCCTACTAATTTTAGGCGGCGCTTTTTACTGGTATGAATATAGGCCAAGCTTGATAAAAAAAGTCTGTATTAACTCTTCTATGCCGGATGCGGCAAACCAAGACCTTTTTTGGAATAGCTATAAATTCTGTTTAGCCGACAAGGGGTTAAAAGAATAATTTTATTTTAAACGCTCGTTTATCAAAATTGATTAATGTTAATACAATGAACAATAATTTGACAAAAATAAAAATGATTAAAGGGTTTAAAAAAGAATTTGGCGTAAACTGCAAATGCAATGATGAAAATTGCGCTAAATGTTTATTGGTAAACTGTAAAGATGAAAATTGCTTAGTTCATACAATAGAAAGAAAAGAAAATTTTCGAATGAGATATAAAAATAGAAAGTAATTTTATGAAAAAAAATACTTTTATTAAAATTACCCCCTCTGTTTTAAGCGCAATTGAAAAAGTTATTTCTGCGTCTTTGGAATATGAAAATTTAACAGAAAGAAAATCGGGAATTACCGCCGAAGTTGGGGAAATATTAATTTGTCATAAATTAAATCTTTTTTTAATTGCAGATCAAATAAATGCTGGCTATGATGCCGTAGATAGAAAAGAGAACAAATATCAGATAAAAACTAGACGTATTATTGGAGATAAAATAAAGGGTAGGGTGGGAATTTTTTCTAAACACGAATTCGATTTTGCTATTTTAGTTTTATTAAATAAAAAATATAAATTTTTAGAGGGGTGGAAAATGAATTATAAAACGCTTTGTCAACTCGCCGAAGCTAATAAAAGAAGAAATCCGGCAATTAGAAGTTTTATTAAAAATGCCGAAGAGATTAAATAAAACTAATCAAATAATTATCCGGCAATGAAGTTAATCTATACCATAAAAAAATTTAAGGACGAAAAAGAAAAAGATAAAAACTCAGAAAAATTATATTATTATTCTGATATAAAATTATTAAAATCAATATCCGCCATCTATAAGTCCGTTGATACTGCTTTTAAGGCCGCCTTGACTTATATATTTTCATATCCTTTCCGTAGCTTTAAAAGTTTCTTCAAATTTTTACTCGCGATTATTTTATTGGCTTATCTGGCGGTTACCGGTTTGGTCATGAATGACTATTTGATGACGCACCATAGTTGGTACCAAAAATTATATTGCAAGTTTGACGCGCAGGAAAAACTGAAAAAATCTGTTGTACGAATTGTTGGCGGATATTCCGAGGGCAGTGGTTTTTTTATTGCGCCTGATCAGATACTTACTAACTTTCATGTTATTGATGGCGAGCCAAGCCCAAAAATTATTTTTCCTGATGGCACCTTTATCACGCCTATAAAAATAACCGGCGATCAAAAAGCCGACCTGGCGATCTTATATACTGATAAAAATTACTTTGATTTTGTTTTTTCTCTACCTAATTCTCTTAGTTTCAAGCCCGAAGAACAATTAATAGCAGCAGGCTATCCGCTCGGAACAGATTTAACCGGCGATCCTACTGTTATAAAAGGTAACTATTTGGATTATCGTAAATCAAAAAAAGAATCAGTGGGTTATCTCCAGACCGATTTTGGTTTAGTCGAAGGTATGAGCGGAGGACCATTGACTGATATTTGTGGAAACGTAGTAGGTATTAATACAATGAGCATGTCCGGCCAATCGCTTTTCATTGCCGCAGATATTGCAAACCATCTTATAGATCTTTTCACCGACCAGTCCATAGCTAAAATAGAGGTTAATCCCAGTCTTTCGCCCGTAGAAGGAGTCAAAGCCTTTTATACTTATTTAAAAGCCAGAAGCATGAGCAATGGATTTAATTTATTAAGTAGTACATATAAAAAATATACTACCCTTGAAGAGTGGACCAACCGCTTCAATGATATAATAGATGTAGACGTTATCTCAGTTGAACCCTATAACAAATCCAAAGATACTGTGTATATAAAATTTGGCACAAAGAATTGGCTTCTCGGTGAAGTGGAATACTATTATTATCAAGGTACCTGGAAAACAATTTTAGAGGATGGATTATACAAGCTGAAGCAAAGCAACGTTGAAGAAATTAAGAATCCAGATATAACATGGTTTTATTAAAATAATGATTAAAATCAGTATTTTATGAGAAGAAAAAATGAAGACGAAAATATAAGGAAAATTTTGAAGAGCGGGGATAGTTATGCCGTGACGATCCCGATTGAAATGATTAATAAATTGAAATGGAGAGAAAAACAAAAAGTCGTTGTTAAAATGAAAGGAAAGAGTATAATTATAAAAGATTGGAAAAAATAATTTAACATTTTATTTTAATGGAAACTACACACTATTTAATTACAAATTTACAAAAATTTTCTGAAGATACGGAAGCTGTTGAAAAACTAAAAAAATACCTTGATGATATCGAGGTTGTTTTCCCAACCATTGAAGAAGTTTTTGGTCAAGCATGGAATGATGATCAAATAAAAATAGAATTGAACAATTCAACAGGTGGAGCAGCATACGACTCTACATGCAATCCCCATATCGTTAAAATGGGAATATACAATAGGAATATTCAAAAAAAATATCCGGAAAATTTGTGGGGATGTCTATTTCATGAAACTCATCATGCCTTTTTTAATCCGATAATTAATAATAAAATAGATAAAAAAATTTTTAATGGAGGTTGCGAAGGAGAACCGTTTAACTATGCTTTTATGGCAACAACATATTTGAAATTAAAAGAAAAGAATAAAATTGATACACAATTATATAATTTTTTTTAAATAAACTTAAGAGAGAACTTCCAAATGGCGCGAAAGATTTATTTAAGGAATATGTAAAAATGTTTTCGACGAATATTGAAAATTTTTCTAAATTTATTTTTTATTTAAAATCATCAAACTTAATTTTTACAAATAGAAGTAATTTTCGGCAAAATTTAGATAAAGCAAAAGAATTTTTAATAAATTAAGGCGGCGCGCCAATGATATTGGCACGAAAAATAATCTTGGCTTAAAAAAGAGGCGGATTAGCCCGTTCCCGCATCGGTGTGCGGGACATGCTCCGGCGGGAGGAAGGCACGGCGGGCAAAAATTTCCCTCCCCCCCCAAAAAAAAACCCCTTCCTTTTTTGCCCGCCTTTGCCTTTGAATTTAGGGGCGGAATTGCTTTTTTAATTTTGAACCTTTTTTGAACAAAACTCCGACTGATTGCTCCCGCCGTTGGCGGGACGGCAGAAACTGAACGCTCGGGCGGGCAAAAAGCGAAGTCCCATACCGAACTTGTTCTGGTGCGGGGGAAGGGGGTTGGGGGGAAGGAATTTTTGCCCGCCCTTGCTTTCCGATTCCGATTTTTCCGCCGCCGCCGAATTTCGTATTTCGCTTTGCGAAATGCGCCGCCAAGAATTTTGTTTGATTGTTTTTATAAAATTTGGTATCATTATATTGAAAGTATAACACATCATTATCATACTATCAAATAATTGAAAATATGGCAACAGAAATTAATATAGGGGAAAATATAAAAAAACAACGGGCAAGGATTGGTTTGTCGCAAGAGGATTTTGCCAAAAAATCCGGTGTTAAATATACTACCCTGACAAAAATTGAAAGTAATGTAATTAGAAAACCGTCCGTTATGATTATGTCTAAAATAGCCAAGGCATTTGGCGTTTCAATTGAGGATTTATTAAAATAAAAAAACACAAATGAAAATGAATAAATATGTTTTAATTGTTTTATCAGTAATAATATTGGCAGTTTTTGCCGGTGTGGGATTTTTTCTTTATAACAAAAAGGTTCAGCCCGAGGTTGTTAAGCAAGTTAGAATTACCGCGGACGAGTGTTTGGCAAAAGAAAAAGGTGGTGAAATAATAAACATTCTTGATGATAAAAGAGCAGAAGACTTAGAGTTTTACTGGAACCATAAAGCTGACTTTTGCAAAAACAAGGCGGACTATTTGGGTGATATTGTTGGTTTAAAATGCCCGTGTATTTGCTGTAAAAAACCAACCTCAAGTTTTGGCGATGATCAATTGGAAAAATTTATTACGGACTATCTTTTAACGCAAAAATATTTTAGTTGGAAAACAACAGCTGATAGCCGTAATTTTTGCGTTATAGGGAATTTAAATCCGACGGAAGATGGTTTGTTTCCATTGTATGTTTGGGTTCGCTGTGGAGAGTTTATTATGCAAAATGGCAAATTAAAGGAATTAAGCGGGAAGTCCGTGCCAGCTAAAATAAATTATCCGAACGAATTGTCATATCGCGATATAAACAAAATGTCTCATGAGTCGCCAAGAGACGGCTCGCTTTATCCAAAAGACATTAAAACAATTTTTCCTTTAAATGTGCAAGAAGTGATATTATTTGGCTTTAACATTGCTAATCTCAATAAAAAAATTGAGACGACTGCGCTTAGTGGCTTAGGAGAATAATCAAATTTAGTAAATTTTCAATAAAATAGCGGAAACAATTCGTATAAAAACGAGTTAGCTGAAATATTCCTTTTCCTTTTGGGTTATCGCCCAATTGTTTTAAAAAAATTTCAAATTTCTTTTTCTTTAAATACAAGAGGGATATATGGTGTTTTCTCCGCGGAGTTTATCCCGTTGAATAACGGGGCTGCGAAAACGATTTATCTATTAACAATAAGGAACTATACTGAGGATAATTAAATATTTAAAATATTAAAGAACCATTATGAAAAAAATAATCATCGTAGCAATAGTAATTATCATTTTTGTCGGCGGAATTTTTTATTTTCTCAACAATCGCCAAGCGCCTCAGACACAAGAGCAGGCAATTTTGGAAAGCACGCTTAATATCTCTCGGGAATATGCCGCCTTGAGATACCGAACTGACAATGTGTTGATAAATGCCAAGAACTATGCCGATTATGACGCTTGGAGTAGTGAAATGACAGATATAATTAAAAATTGGGAAGCATTGGGAAAAGAAGCTATTGTTCTAGAAAATTTAGCCAATAAAATGGCAGAGGAAAAAGTAAGTCTTAAATTTGTCGAAACAGTACAGGCTTACACTAAAGAAGAAATTACAAATATTGTTGATAAAGCTCCAATGGGAAGAAAAATTAGAACACTTGCTCAGTTTTTGGGAGTAGACGCAAAAATGGCTCAGCTTGTTCTTAATCAATCCCAAGATGAAATAAGCAGAGAGGCTTACGGAGAAGAAGGAGATGTTTTTCAAACCTGTGAGAATCGAGCGACTGTGGTTAAAAACGCTAGCAAGGTGACCGTATTTGTAGGAACAATCGCGCTTACGGGAGGAACAGCTGCTATTGCTAGTGGTGGAACTTTTGGTCAGGTCGCTGTAATTGTCAGTGGCGCAGATTTAACGCTGGAAATTACTGATGATACTGCTAAAATGGCGCTAGGCGATAAAAACAAAATATCTTCTATCGTGGGAGATGTCCGCAAAATAACGGAACCGGCTGCGGCTATTTTAATGGTCGCTACTTTGCCTACTAATCTAGTCCTAGGTATTGATAAACTGAATGCTGTAACATTTGGAGCCGAACAACTTAATTCTACAATTCAGTCAGGGTCGGTAATCGGCATTAAATTACCTACCCCCACAAAAGAAAAGCCAGAGCCAGCAACAGAAGTTTCGGTTTTGGAAAAAGAAGAGGTAAATGAATGGATGAAAGAACAAGGTGTTACTAATGACGCAGTGACAGTGGAGGAGATTGAGAATATATTAGGGGTTAATCAGCCAGCAGAGTCGGCAAATGCTTCAGAAAACTCCGCGCAAACGGAAGTGAGCAAAATCAAGGTGGAAACACAAAAGGAGCAATCACATACCGAAAATAATAATTCGGTTGGCGGAACCACATGGGCGGGTGTCTTGCAAAATACAGCAGGAGGAAGTCAGGAAGTATTTACACATGATTGGATGATTACATTTAATCAAGATGGGACAATAAGTTCACCCGACGAAAAGATTGGATTACTGAATTGGAAAAAAGAGGGGTCTATGGTGATTCTGTTTGGTGAAAACACGAGTTTAGAGTTTCAACTTGCGGGAAATACATTAACCTTTTCCAAGATGATTATAGGAGGAGAACATATATATTCCGGACAAGAATTTATGGGTGGAATAGCATTTTCTGGTTCTCTAATAAAACAGTAATACGAGCAAGCTATAGAAATATTATGTAGTTTTAAAAAGAATTTGCCGCTAAAGAGCAAAATCAGTAAACTTGAAATAAGGCGGCGCGCCAGTTTCACTGGCACGAAATGCGGCGGCGGCGGAAAAATTGGAATCGGAAAGCAAGGGCGGGCAAAAATTCCTTCCCCCCAACCCCCTTCCCCCGCACCAGAACAAGTTCGGTATGGGACTTCGCTTTTTGCCCGCCCGAGCGTTTAGTTTCTGCCGTCCCGCCAACGGCGGGAGCAATCAGTCGGAGTTTTGTTCAAAAAAGGTTCGAGCTTCGTTCAGTAATTGCGACATATTATTGCGCGGCAATTATGTTTGTGATATACTCAAATTATAAATATTATTTATGTGGATATGTAGCGCTTTAGCTTTAAGAAGCTAACGTTATTATTCGCGCTATTTTACTATGTCAACCATCTTGAAATCATCCTTAACAAAAACAAAAGCCGGCGTTAAGGCATTGGATTTTATTATTGTAAGCGCTATTTCGCTTATTTTTTTCCTTTGCCCGCTGTTTTTTACCGGTTTCGCGGCCCAAGGAATGGGTTTTGAAAAAATGATGCTATTTTATTTTTTAGTCTTAATCGGAATTGTGGCATGGGTAACAAAGGGCATTACGGAAGGAGAGCTCAAGCTCAAGAGGACTCCTCTGGATTGGCCGATAATAGCGCTGATCGCTTCGGTTGCTGTTTCAACTATTCTGTCCGTCAATTACAAAGACAGTTTGATAGGAGCTTATGGGAATTCAGCGAAAAGTTTGGCCGCTGTTGTTATTTTCGCCTTGTTTTATTATTTAATGGTTAATAATATCAACATTAAAAGAATCAAGCTGATATTTTGGTCTTTGATTTTTTCAAGCAGTTTGATAGCTGTTTATTCGCTGCTGCAGCTTTTGGGCATTTTCATTCTTCCTTTCGCGATTACCAAAGCGATCAGCTTTAATGCTCTTGGATCAGCGTCGGCGCTTACCGTGTTTATAGCAAGCGTTTTGCCCCTGTTTATCGTAGCCGCCGCGCAAATCAATGAAATACACCCGAATCTCAAAAGCAAGTTTATTAAAATTTTTGTTAAGATTTTATTATTAATTGTCAGTTTAATTTCTTTGGCAGTGCTGGCTTTGTTAAAGGGATTTGCTTTTTTGCCGGCCGCCATAGTCGGAATTGTTATTGTCTTAATGTTTTTTCTGTCAAAAGTGATTAAGATTTCTCAGAATAATTTAATTATTCCGCTGGCCGCTTTTTTATTGTTAATCACGCTTTTAGTCTTGGGTAATTTTAATTTTAAAAGTTTGGATTTGCCGGCTGAAGTAAGCTTGTCGCGCGGCGCTTCATGGGATATCGCGAAAGCCAGCATAATAAAGGATCCTATTTTTGGGTCAGGGCCTTCCACTTTTTATTACAGTTTTACGAAATACAAAGACTTGGCATTCAACAATTCTCCTCTTTGGAACGCGCGATTTGACAGCGCCAGCGGATCTTTGTTTGAGCTTTTAGCCAATGTCGGAGTATTGGGCGCTTTATCATTCGTGATCATAGCATTAATAGCGATTTCGCTTTGCTTTATAGCTTTAATTAAGTCTGGCGACAAAGAAACGCATTCAATCGTCTTGTCTCTTTTTGCCGGTTTTGCCGCGGTTTTTATACTTTCGCTTCTTTTTTCATTGAATAGCGGTATAATATTATTCGCTGTTTTAATTTCCACTTTTGCCGTGTCGTCCGCCATTATAGTTTATCCGGAAAAGTTCAATTCAATAAATTTATCTTTCAGGACTTCCCCGAAATACGCGCTGGCATTGGCCGCCATTTTCCTGTGCGTAAGCGCCGGCGTGGTTGTTTTGTTCACTTTGGGCATCAAGATGTACTTGGCCGATGCTTATGTTAACGAAAGCCTGCGCGCGCCAACCTTGGAAGAAAAAATAGCAAAATTGGAAAAAGCCGCCGCGCTCGCGCCTTACAGGGATATTTATTACATAAATTTAGCCAATAGCTACATGTCATTGGCCAACCGACAGGCGCAGAATAACAATCAAGATTTTCAGAATTATTTAAGCATGTCTATTGAAAACGGCAAAAAAGCCGTTGAAATAGCGCCTAATAAGGCGAGCTGCAATGAGGCGCTGGCGCTGATTTACGAGAACTCGTCATTTTATATCAGAGGCGCGCTGGAGTGGGCGGAAACTTATTATAATAAAACAGCCGAGCTTGACCCTAATAATCCCACGCCTTATGTTCGTTTAGCTTTAGTCAGCATGGCTCGGGCAAGGCTTGAGTCTGATCAAGCGGAAAAGGAATATTTCATTCAAGAAGCGATTAAAAAATATGATGAAGCAATCGCGAAAAAATCCGATTTAGCCGCGGCATATTACGGCAAGTCAGTCGCTTATGAGAGCATAGCCGATAATGACGAATCAATTGAACAGTTAAAAAAAGCGGTTATAATTGACAGAAATAATATAAATTACAGATTTGAGCTTGGCCGGCTTTATTTTAACAGAGGAGTGGTCCAGCCGAATTTATCTCAGACAGCGGCCGAAGAAATCACAATCGGCGAAAACGAAGAAGATGAATTAAGCGTAGAAGCCAGCCAGCCGGCAACTAGCGCGATCAGCCGCAACGAAGATTTAAATTTAGCCGAGCAGGCGTTTTTAAGCATTACGCAAGCAATACCCAATCACGCGAATTCGCTGTACAGCTTGGCGGTGCTTTATCAAAAGCTTGGAGAAAAAGACAAAATGAAAACAGCCGTAAGTTCTTTGCTTAATATTTTAACTGATGAAAACGACAAAGCAACAGTAAAAAGCCAGTTCCCCGGATTTTAGTTTGCGGCGCCGCGTCAATGATTTTATACATAAAAAATCTCTTGCTTGGAATTAAGCAAGAGATTTTTTTGTATTAAACCGTAATTCACAATTATTTAGAACAATTCAAGAATTAATTCTTTTGACAATCCTTTTAATTTTTGCTATATTATAAACATGAAATTTTTAAAAAATAAGAAAAACAACGGGAAAAAATGGATTCTATTTTTAATTATCTGGGGATTTATCGCTAGATTGCTTGCTTTTAAGCTGAATAAAAAAAATAGAAAGAAAATTGAAGTTAATTTTAAGGATTTCCTTGATGAGGAGAAAGAAGAGGTTGAAGAATTAGTGAACGGGAAAGAGGGTTTTAAAAGGTTTTTTCATGATTCCGGATCTATTTTTAAAGAGTATTTCATACCAAGCGAAGACAATGAGCATAAGCCGAAAATTTTAAGGACTAAATCTTTGGCTATTATTGTTTTGGCTATGCTGTTGGTTAAAATGTCAGTAGCCGGTTATTTATTTTTCATTTATCCGAATCAGGCGAAAATGTCCGAGCTGATTACCAAGCAAATTATGGAATTAATCAATATTGACAGAAAGAGCGAAGGGATAGATGAGCTGGCGAATAATTTTGCTTTAAACGAATCGGCTTTAAGCAAAGCCCAAGACATGGTTGAAAAAGGATATTTCGCGCATGAAAGCCCGGACGGCCGCATGCCATGGAATTTTATAAACAGAAGCGAATACGCTTATCTGTTCGCCGGCGAGAATCTGGCTATGAATTTTACTTCCGCCCAAGCGGCGCATAGCGCCTTGATGCTGTCGGAAACTCACAAGAAAAATATATTAAACCAAAGATATACTGATGTCGGCTTGGCAGTCCTGTCAGGCGAGATTGAAGGCCAGAAAACCAATGTTCTGGTGCAGATTTTCGGAAGTACAAGCAGTACGAAATTGGCAATGGCTCCGGCTGTTAATGAGCCAGCGGCTCCAAAGCAAACAGCGACTTTGCCGGTTAATGCCATCAAGCAGGAAACAACAGAGGCAAGCCCGCAAGTTAAAGCTGAGCAGGTAAAACAGACAGAGGTAAAATCGACTGAAGAAAAAACAGAAAATATTGAAAAGCCGGCTGTTCAAGATTTAGATAAAAGCATAATAGCCGAAATAAAACCAAGCTCTTCTTTAAATACTAAGCCGGCAAGCCCTTACATTGATTTTAGCGGCATGAGGGATGAATTAGCGGTAGAAGTTAAATCTTTTGGCGTTGAACAAGATCAAAAAATAAGCATAGCGGCCAATGCCATAAAAATATCGCATTATATTTTCTTTATTGTTTTGGCAATAGTGGCTGTTTCTTTGCTGATAAACATATTCGTTAAATTCAGCATTCAGCACAAGCCGTTAATTCTGCAAAGCGTTTTGGTTATAATTTTTATAATCGGCCTGGCTTACGTAAAGACTAATTTCTTGGAATATGTTTTGGAGAAAGTATTTGTCGTATAGATGTTCAAGTATTTTAATATTATTAATATTCAAAGCTTTTCATTTTTTACTTGACTGTATTTATAAAATTGTTTAATATTGTATTTAACTAAAACCACAAAAAGAAAGGAGGAAAAAAATGGGGGAAATAGAGAAACTGGGGGAGCAGGAGATCATTCAAAAGCTCAGACAGATGCATAACGGCGGTTCAAAAGACCCTGAAATTTTAAGTCTTGCAAGATTGCATGATTTCAATCTAAAACATTCAAATGCCGCTCAAATTCCCAAGCTTCAAGGCATGCTTTTGGGGATCTGTATGGAGAGAGGGGATAGCTGGACGGAAATTTGATGCATTTTTATTGATTATGAATTTTAATGGGCTCTGCTTTTATAAGGGCCCATTTTTTATAAAGAAAAAGAATATTTATTGTAAGTATGCCTAAATGTTTAAAAGTTGTGATCGCCATGTCCGGCGGAGTTGATTCTTCGGCGGCGGTTTTTTTATTGCAGAAACAAGGATATGAAGTTATCGGCATGTTTATGCGGTTGGCAAATAATAGCGATGACGAGCAGGCCGCGCGCCGCGTTTGCGCCAAATTAGGCGTTAAATTTTATCCGGTAAATTACGCCGACCAATTTAAAAAAGAAGTGATTGATTATTTTTTAGAAAGTTATGCTCGCGGCTTAACGCCGAATCCTTGCGCAAGGTGTAATCGGCTTATTAAATTTGGCGCGCTACTCAAGGGCGCTCGCGAGATCGGCGCGGATTTTTTGGCAACGGGACACTACACAAAAACACAAAAACACAAAAACACAAAAACAGAATTGATTTATAAGTTATATCGCGGGAAAGATGAGGGCAAGGATCAGAGCTATTTTCTTTATAATTTGACGCAGAAACAGCTGGCGCGGGTTTTATTTCCTTTGGGCGAGTACACGAAAGAGGAAGTTAGAAAAATCGCGGACAAAGCAAAATTGCCTTATGTAAAAAAAGAAAGCCAGGATGTTTGTTTTTTAAAAGGCGATCATAATGATTTTTTGCGCGAGCATATCAAGTTAAAACCAGGGCCGATTGTTGCCCTCACCCCTTACCCCTCTGCCCTTCGGGCATCTCCCCTTGGTAAGGGGAGAAAAATGGCGGAGTCGCTCCGCGTTCCCCTCCTTGCCAAGGAGGGGTTAGGGGAGGTTATCGGCGAGCATCAGGGCCTGCCGCTTTACACTATCGGGCAAAGAAAGGGAGTGGAAATTGGCGGCATCGGGCCTTTTTATGCTGCCAAATGCGATTATAAAACCAATACGCTATATGTGGTTAGTGATAGGGATGATTCTGTTTTGTACAGCAGAGAATTGATTGCCGGCGATGTGAACTGGATTTCAGGCAAAGAGCCGAGACTGCCGTTGTCCTGCCAAGCAGTTATCAGATACAGGCACAAGCCGGTTAAGTGTAAAGTTACGAAGCCACCGAGTGGCTTTAAGAGCCACTCGGTGGCTGTAGCGTTTTCTCAGCCGCAAAGGGCTGTAACGCCGGGCCAAAGCGTTGTATTTTATGGGATTAGACGCGCTGCTACAAATAACGCGCATGCGAATTATAATAATGAGGATGAAGTGCTGGGAGGGGGGATTATTGCCGCATAACGCGTAACGCGTAACGCGTATCGCGCGCAACCCCTTGTTGCGCTTCGGAATAGAATCTAAGGTTGTCTTTCTTGACACAAAAGTAAAATTATGTTAGCTTAATATAATGCTTTTTGACAATTTGAAAAATAACTTTTAACTCCCAAAACAGGAGGTGGAAATGAAAGAGAATAAAGAGAATATAGAGAATAAAAATGATTCAGAGAATACAGGAGAGGATGCAGAGACAAGGATTGAAGTAAAGGCCGTAAATTTTTTAATTTTTGCTATTGTTGTAATATTGCTTTTTGCTTTTTCCGTTTATGTTTTAAACGAATCAGCAAAAATCAAAAGGCAAAAAATGCAAAAGATGGAATCTGAAATAGCAGAATTGAGGATAGAAATTCAGAAATGGAAGAGTATAGCAGAAGAGATAATCAGAAAAGAAATAGAAAGAGAAATAGAAAAAGAGGAAAAGTTAACACCCTCTATAAAAGGTAAAATAAATAATTTTTCTATTATTGATCCATTAAAGGCAATAAAAATTCAAGAGGGCGGGGTTGTTAGCATGGTTAAAAATTCAAAAGATGATATGAAAGAATGGTATAAAACAAAAGAAAAATCCGTGCGAGAGATTAAAAGAGTTTATGGCGGCAGAATTAAACTTGCCGCCAAGAGGCACGGTATTAATCCAAAGATTATCACGGCTATAATTGCCGTGGAATCTTCAGGGGATTGTCTGGCTGTTTCAAGAGTTGGTGCTCGGGGATTAATGCAATTAATGCCCCCGACCGCCAAAATAATGGGCATAAAAGATTCGTTTCATCCATACGAAAATGTATGGGCCGGAACGCGCTATTTAAAGCGTCTTGAAAAAAGATTCGGTAATCTTGATACAGCATTAGCGGCTTACAATTTAGGCCCCACAAAAGTAGATGAACTCCTAAAACACAATTTTGACCCAAGCGCGTATGTTTATGCGCAAAAAGTCAATTTTGTTTTAGCGAAAATTTAATTTTAATTTTTCAAACCCCTGTCAGCGAAACTTCGCCGGTAGGGTTTTTTCTTGCCAAATTCAATATTATTTTATATGATTAGGTATAGTTAATCAGTTGCTTGGTTAATTACTGTGAATTGTGAAACACTTTTTTTGTCATCCCGAACCCCGCCGCAGCGAGGTGAGGGATCTGCGGAACATGGCTTGTTGATCTTGCAATGGTATTAGATCCCTCGCCTGCGGGCTTCGGGATGACAAAAAAAGACAACTTCGTAATTTAAAGTAATTAGTTAAGCAGTATTTAATATTTTTTAAAAACCAAGCAACCAATTAACCAAAATCTATGACTTCAAAAGAAATACGCCAAAAATACCTTGATTTTTTTCAGGCAAAAAAGCACGTTGTTATATCCAGCGCCTCTTTGGTTCCGGAAAATGATCCGACATCGCTGTTCATCGGATCCGGCATGCAGCCGCTGATTCCGTACTTGCTGGGCGAGAAGCATCCGGCAGGACGGCGCTTGGTTAACAGCCAAAAATGTTTTCGCGCTGAAGATATTGATGAAGTGGGCGATAATCGGCATATTACCTTTTTTGAGATGCTGGGCAACTGGTCCTTGGGAGACCCAGATGTACCTGATGGTATCGGGGCAGGTTATTTTAAAGAAGAGCAGCTGGCATGGATTTGGGAATTTTTAACCAAAGAATTAAAAATAGACCCCAGCCGGCTTTACGCGACTGTTTTCCGCGGCAACAAAGAGATGGGCATAGACAAAGACTCGGAATCAGTTGAAATTTGGCAAAAATTATATAAGAGCGCGGGCATAGAAGCAAAAGCCGTTGACATGGCTGAAAAAGATGGTATGCAAGGCGGCCGCATTTTTTATTATGATGAAGCCAAGAATTGGTGGTCGCGCTCCGGCCTGCCGCAAAATATGCCAACAGGCGAGCCGGGCGGCCCTGACAGCGAGATATTTTATGATTTGGGCGCGGATTTGAAAAAGCATGAAAATTCAATCTGGAAAAACCGGCCCTGCCATGTTAATTGCGATTGCGGTCGCTTTATTGAAATAGGAAATAATGTATTCATGGAATTTATAAAAACTGACAATGGCTTTGATCAGCTGCCGCAAAAAAATGTTGATTTCGGCGGAGGGCTTGAAAGGATCACTATGGCGGTTCAAGGCAAGAGCAATATTTTTGAAACAGATTTGTTCGCGAATATTATTAATAAAATTGAAAGCTTGTCAGGCAAAAAATATAAAGGCAATGCGCGCGCCTTTGAAGTAATAGCCGATCACCTGAAAGCCGCAACTTTTATCATGGGCGGCGGCAAGGGGATTGTTCCTTCCAATACGGATCAGGGGTATATTGCGCGGAGATTAATCAGGCGCGCAATCCGCTATGGCAAACAAATCAATATTGAAAGCAAGCCGGATGAGACATGGACCAAGGAAATAGCTAAAATTGTCGCCCATGATTATCAGGAAGCTTATCCTGAATTAAAGAAGAATATTAATTTTGTTATAGAGGAGTTAAAGAAAGAAGAAGAAAAGTTCAGTAAGACATTAGAGAGGGGATTAATGGAATTTAAAAAATTAGACGACAGACGACAGACGACAGACGACAGGATATTAGGCGAAGATGCTTTTGATTTATACCAGACTTATGGCTTTCCGATTGAGATGACCAAGGAATTAGCTGAAGAAAATGGCTTGACTATAGATGAAGATGGATTTAATAAAGAGCTTAAAAAGCATCAACAGCTTTCGCGGACTGCCAGCGCAGGCAAATTTAAAGGCGGTTTGGCTGATTCCAGCGAAGAAACAACCAAATTGCATACAGCCGCGCACTTGCTTTTAGCCGCTTTAAGACAAGTTTTAGGCGATCATGTTGTTCAGAAAGGCAGTAATATTACGGCGGAGCGCCTGCGTTTTGATTTTTCCCATGGAGAAAAAATAACAGACGAACAACAGCAAGAAGTTGAAAAATTAGTCAATAAAGCAATCCAAGATAATCTGCCCGTAAGCCGCGAGGAGATGAATATAGGCGAGGCAAAAAGACTTGGCGCCATGGGCGTGTTTGATTCAAAATACGGAGAAAAAGTTAAAGTTTATAAAATAGGCGAAGGCGGCAATGTTTTTTCTTATGAAATTTGCGGAGGTCCGCACGCGGAAAATACCGGCAGCTTGGGAAATTTTAAGATAAAAAAAGAGCAAAGTTCATCGGCGGGAGTTAGGAGAATAAAAGCAATATTATCATCTTAACATTATTTTATTATCAGCACCGAGTGCTGCCGCAGCACTCGGTGCTGATAATAAATGTTGAGTGTTGATTATTATATTCTTATTTCTTGTTGTTTCTAAGGTCTAATTTTACCTAATTTTAGATAAAATGAATATATACAATATTATTTTAGCATAATGGCGTATTTTTCTCTTGACACAATATCAATTAACATATATAATTATTTATACGGATTTATTAATAAAAAATTATTATAAGTTTAATATAATTTACCAGAATTTTGGTAAAATTTTTAAATTTTGCCAAAGTTTTATTGTGTTATAAATGGCAAATAGCGAAAAAGAGAACAAGCCCGCAGACGCGAAAGATTTTATTGAAGTAAAAGGGGAAGTGCTGGAATTATTGCCGGCAGTTACTTTTAAAGTGCTTTTGGAAAATGGCCATGAAATATTGGCGCATTTATCAGGCAGGATGAGAATGAATAGAATAAGATTATTGCCCGGCGACAAAGTTAGAGTGGAAATAAGCCCTTATGATTTAAGCAAAGGCAGAATTACATATAGGATGTAAGTATAATTCTAACCCGCAAATTATATTCAAATGCCTCAAATATGAATTATTCAAATAATTTAATTCGATTTGTAGCCATTTGAAGTATTTGAATATAATTCGTAGATTTGAATTATGTATTTTTATGAAAGTAAGAGCAAGCGTTAAAAAAATGTGCAAAGACTGCAAGACGATCCGGCGCAAAGGCCGGGTGCGTGTTTTGTGCAGCAACCCAAAACATAAGCAACGTCAGGGCTAAAGCCCGAAATTTGAAATTTGAAATTGGTAATTTGGTTTTAGAATTCGGTATTTACAAATTTCTAATTTCTAATTTCTAATTTCTAAAACTATGGCCGTAAGAATCGCGGGAATATTAATACCAAACGACAAGCAGGTTGAAATAGCATTAACCTATATTTTTGGAATTGGCGCGAAGAAATCAAAGGAAATATTAAAAAGCGCCAACGTTAATCCTGAAAAAAGAGTTAAAGATTTATCTGATGAAGAAGCGAATAAATTAAGAGTAATTATTGAAAAAAAACATAAAGTGGAGGGAGATTTAAAAAGAGAAATAATGGGAAATATAAAGCGCTTAAAAGAAATAAGCAGTTATCGCGGAAGCCGGCACAGTAAAAATTTGCCTGTTAGAGGACAAAGAACAAAGACCAACAACAGGACTGTAAGGGGCAATGTAAGGCACACGGCAATGTCAGGCAAAAAGATGTCGGACCAGAAGACTTAAGGCGCGCGTAACGCGTAATTTATAAATAATTAAAATATTATTTAGTTAGCGAGTTAGCGAGTTAACGAGTTATTGTTTAAAATTTAATTAACCAGTTAATTTTTTGATTTTTTTTACACTCTTAAGACAAACTTAAGACAAAATTATGTCAGAAGATAATAAGAATATAAAAAATAAAGAAGAGAAAGAAGATAAAAAACCGGAAAAAAAATCCGGTAGTGTTGCAATTGAAAAATCCTCCTTTGTTACTCCCTCTGTTAAAACTACGGAAGTCAAGAAAACTACGGAGGACAAGAAAGAAAATAAAAAAGAAAATATAAAAAATAATACGGAGAAAAATGACAAGAAACCGGAAAACGAATTAGGCGATATTAGTATTGGAAAAGATTTGGAATCCGAAGTCAGAAGTCCGAAATCAGACATCCGAAATCAGACATCCGAGATAATGGAAGAATTGCCCGAGGAAGTAAGGAAAAAATTGGAAAAAAGAAAAGCTGAAAAATCCAAAAAGAGCGCTATCGGCAAAAAGAAAAGTAAAATGATCAAAAAAAAGAAAAGAAAAGAAAAGAAAAATGTCAGTGTCGGCAAGGCGTTTATTAAATCAACTTATAACAATACAATAGTTACTTTGACTGATTTGGACGGAAATGTAATATCATGGGCAAGCGCCGGCATGGCCGGATTCAAAGGGCCGAGGAAATCAACGCCTTACGCCGCTCAAATTATTACCAGAATAGCGGTTGAAAAAGCGAAAGGGGTCGGGCTGTCAGAGGTTAGCGTTTACGCGAAAGGCGTTGGCACGGGAAGAGAGTCCGCCATCAGAGCGTTAAATGCCAATGGGTTGAATGTGACTTTGATAAAAGACATTACGCCGATTCCTCATAACGGCTGCAGAAAAAGGAAGCCGAGGAAAGTTTAGTAAAAAATCCTAAATCCTAAACTCTAAATTCTAAACAAATCCCAAATCTTAATATTCAAATTTTCAAAACGATTTTGGTAATTTGAAAATTAGAATTTCCGCCGCGTCGCAGTCTCCTGAAAGGGACTGCGACGAACAAGCGAGCATGACCGCCGCAGTCCTCTGCGGAGAGACTGCGGCGAGGCAGAAGTAATTAAGCGACTAAAATATATGGCAAAAAATTTAGATCCAAAATGCAAGCAATGCAGAAGAGAGGGGGAAAAGCTGATGCTGAAAGGCGACAGATGCGATTCCGCCAAGTGCGCCATGGTTAAAAAAAATTATCCTCCGGGAGCTCATGGGGGCAATAGAAGGCCGCGGCAAAGCGACTATAGCATACAGCTGCGCGAAAAGCAGAAAGCCAAAAAGATTTATAATATATTGGAAAAACAGTTTAGAATAACTTTTGAAAAAGCCAAAAAGCAAAAAGGAGATGCCGGAGAAAATTTATTAAAAATGCTGGAAACACGATTGGATAATACTGTTTTTCGCTTAGGGTTTTCCAAATCAAGGAGCCACGCGAGGCAGCTTGTCAGCCATGGGCACTTTACCGTTGGCGGCAAAAAAATAAACATACCTTCATATCAAGTGAAAGCGGGCGATGTTATAAAAATAAAAAAAATCAACAAAAAGATTAAAGCTTTTGAGAATTTAAAAGAAAAATTTAAAAAGCATGAAGCGCCCGGATGGCTCAATGCCAGCGCGGAAGATTTGTCAGGCAAAGTTCTGCATCAGCCAAGCAAGAAAGATTTTGACATGAAGATTAATACGCAAATGATAGTGGAATTTTATTCAAGATAATCAGCGCGGTAATTAGAAATTTGAAATTTGAAATTTGTAAATAGGATTTATTTTAAAATAAATCCCAAATTTCAAATTTCAAATTACTAATTTCCGTCATATTTTATGAGCATTATAGCTTTACCAAAAAAAATTGAATTTAAAAAAGGCGAAGAAGCAAATCAAACGCTGGTTGTGATAGAGCCATGCTTTAGGGGCCATGGCATAACCTTGGGCAATGCCTTAAGGCGAGTGCTGCTTTCTTCATTGCCGGGAGCCGCTGTTGTCGGCGTAAAAATAAAAGGCGCCGGGCATGAATTTACCGGCATCCATAACTTGAAAGAAGATATTTTGGAAATTGTTTTGAATTTTAAAAAATTAAGATTAAAAGCGCATAGCGAAGAAGTGATAAAATTAGAATTGGAAGCGCGCGGCGAAAAGGAAGTTAAGGCAAGCGATATTAAAAAAAACAGCCAAGTTGAGATTATTAATCCTGATTTGGTTTTAGCGAATCTTACCGACATAGCCGGAAGCTTGAATATGGAAATTTTTGTTTCGCGCGGCATGGGATATGAAACAATAGAAAGCCGCGAAGACGAAAAACATGAAATCGGATATATTGAAATAGATTCTGTTTTTACTCCGATAGTGGCGGTGAGCGTGAATGTGGAAAATGTCCGCGTAGGCAAAATGACTAATTGGGACAAGCTGATTCTTGATATTAAAACGGACGGAACCATAACGCCGGAAGACGCGTTCAAAAAAGCGGTTGAAATTTTAATTGAGCAGTTTAGCGCTTTAATCGGAAAGAAGCCCGCGGTTGCTAAAGAGAAAAAAGCAGTTGAAGGGGAAGAAGCGGCAGAGGATAAAAAGGATAAAAAAACAAAAGAAGATAAGAAAAAAAAATTGAAAAAGAAAGCCAGCCAAACTAAAAAAAATTGATTTATATTTAATAAATAATTAAAATATTATTTAGTTAACGAATTAAAGAGTTAACGAGTTAATTAAAAAATGAAATAATTTTCGTTATATGAGGCACAGAAGCAAGAAAATAACATTGGATAGAAAAAAACAGCCAAGGGAACTGATGCTGAGGAATTTAGCGTCCAGTATTTTAATATATGAAAAAATAAAAACCACTGAAGCAAAAGCCAAGGCCGTAAAGCCAATTATTGAAAAGCTTATAACTGTTTCAAAAACAGGCGATTTAACGGCTATGCGGCGGCTGATTGAAACTTTGCCTCAAAAAATGGCCGTAAAGAAAGCAATGGAAGTTTTAGGAGAACGTTATAAGGATAGAAAAGGCGGATATGCCCGGATAATTAAGCTTGGCAAAAGGCAGGGCGATGGAGCTGATATTGTGCAGCTGGAGCTGGTTTAATTTTATTATCGCTTCGCTATTTATTAGTTTATGATTGAAAGAAAACTGCATAAAATTGACGCGTCCGGCAAAGCGCCGGGAAGATTGGCAACGCAAATTGCCATTATTTTGCGCGGCAAAAACAAGCCGGAATTTGAACCGCATATTGACGCGGGCGATATTGTTGAGATTAGCAATGCTGATGAATTAAAGTTTACCGGAAAAAAAATAGAGCAAAAAAAATACCACAGATATAGCGGATACCCGGGCGGATTAAAAGAAAAAAAAATGAGCGATTTAGCCAAAAGCAATCCCGGAGAAATATTGCGCAGGGCGGTCAGGGAAATGCTTCCGGCCAACAAGCTAAGGCAAGTTATAATGAAAAGATTGATAATTAGAAAATAGAAATTAGAAACTAGAAATTGGAAATTTGGAAATAAAATAAAATATTTTAAAATAATCCTCAAATTACAAATTTCAAATTACAAATTTCAGTTATTTTTATGGCAGACGATAATAAAAAAATTCAAAAAGCGAAAAATACGGAGGAATTGAAATTCACGGGAAAATATATCAGCGCTTTAGGCAAGAGAAAAACTTCAACCGCCAGAGTTCGGCTGTATAAAAACGGCAAGGGAATCATCGCGGTTAACGGAAAAGCAATGAATGATTATTTTAACGAAGCTGCCTTAAGAACAGTTGCCGCGCAGCCGCTGAAGCTCACGGGCCATCTGAAGGATTTTGATTTTTCTATTTTAGCCAAGGGCGGCGGAACAAAAAGCCAGGCAGACGCGGTGCGCCATGGAATCACTCGCGCTTTGGAAAAATTTGACGAAAAATTAAGGCCCGTACTGAAAGCCAAGGGCTGGCTTACCAGGGATTCGCGCAAAAAAGAAAGAAAAAAGCCGGGGCTTAAGAAAGCGCGCCGCGCTCCGCAATGGAGCAAGCGGTAAGTTTTGTATATGTTTAAAGAAAATTTTTCAACTAACAATCAAGAAAGAGGAGAAAAAGCGATGAAAAATACTGCAGAATTTAGAAGTGCGTTAGATAGTGGAAAAATGGAAGAAGCAGAAAATTTTTTGAATGAAGTTTCTTCTAATCCGGATGAATTTCCACAGTACGATGAGCGATGGCTTGATCACAGGCAGAGAGAGCTTTTTCAATCTTATTATAAAGCAGAAGATTGGATTAGCGCGAAAAGAATTGTTGAGTTAACAAAAGATTTGCGGAGTCAGGATGGCCGTAAAGCTCGATTAGAGGAATTATCCGGTATGAAATACGAAGAAATATAAACATACACAAACTTGAGTGGCATAAAAAAATAAATTTTTGCCACTCTTTTTAATAGATACAGTTGATAATTCCCCGTTTTATAAGCGGGATTTTTTATTTTATCTTTCTGTCTGTTTTGTGGTATAATAATGTCAGTTAATTTTATTTTTGTTACGCGTTATCTGCCTGCCTGCCGGCAGGTGCGTTATCCGTTGCGCGATTTATGCCTGAAAAAATAACCAATATAGCAAAAAACACTTCTTATTTCACTTTCGCGCTTGTCTTGCAGAAAGTGATTTCTTTTACTTACTTTATTTTAATCGCCAGATCGCTTTTGCCTGAAGATTTGGGCAAGTATTATTTCGCGATTTCTTTCACGACCATATTCGCCATATTCATTGATTTGGGGCTTGCCAATGTTTTGACAAGGGAGATCGCCAAATACAAAGAAAAAGCCAGCGATTTTTTAAGCAGCGCTTTGGCCATCAAGCTTCCGCTGGCGATTTTGTCTTTATCCGCTCTGGTTGTATTAATAAACTTAATGGGCTATCCCGCGCTTACCCGCCAGCTGGTCTATCTTTCGTCTGTTTGCATGATCTTGGATTCATTTACCCTTACTTTCTTCGCCTGCTCCAGAGGGCTTCATAATTTATTTTTTGAAAGCATCGCGGCGGTGGTTTTTCAAATTATAGTGATGGCGCTTGGCCTTGCGGCGCTTTACCTTAAGCTTGATCTGCGCTTTTTAATGCTGGCGCTGGCAGCGGCCAGTTTGTTCAATTTTGTTTATTCCGCTTGCTTGATTAAATATAAATGGAAGATAAAGATAAAGCGTAAAATTGATTTTAAATTGATCAAGCTGATCATAAAAATTACTGTTCCTTTCGGCCTGTTCGCGATTTTTCAAAGATTGTACATGTATCTTGACTCTGTTTTATTGTCAATTTTAGCCGGGGACAAAGAAGTGGGGCTTTATCAAATCGCCTTTAAAATAATTTTTGCCTTGCAGTTTCTGCCAATGGCTTTTACCGCCTCGCTCTATCCGGCGTTTGCGTCTTACTGGGCCAAGAACAGGGAGCAATTAGCCATAACCTTTGAGCGGGCAATGAGCTATTTAATTATCATTTCACTGCCGATAAGCGCGGGCATTATCGCGCTGGCTGATAAAATAATATTATTGTTCAAGCCGGAATACGGCGAAGCAATATTGCCTTTGCGGATAATTATGTGCTCTCTTGTTTTTATTTTTCTTAATTTTCCGGTCGGATCCCTCCTCAACGCCTGCGATAAGCAAAAAATCAATACAGCCAACATGGGCGCGGCGCTATTGCTTAGCGTTATTATGAATATTTTTTTAATTCCTTTGTACGGGACCGCGGGCGCGAGCATTACCGTGGCAGCGTCAAATTTTTTTATGTTTATTTTAGGGATGTTCCGGGTCTCGGCCATAATTAAGTATAATAAATCAAAAATAATTTTAATATTTTTCAAATCAGCGGTTTCGGTTTTTGTTATGATTTTAACAGCGCTATTGTTGAAACATGATTTGAATATCTTTTTTACCGTTGTTGCCGCCGGAATTGCTTATCTGGTTGTTTTATTTTTTATCGGCGGATTTAAAAGGGAAGATATTATCAGCATGTACCGCGCTTTTGCCAAGAAATCAATTTAAATTTATCTGAATTAGTGCTATAATATTACTATGGATATTTCTAATTATTTTAAACAAGCTTTTGAGCAAAACGCTTCTGATTTGCATTTGGCGGCGGGCAGCGCGCCTGTTTTGCGCGTAAACGGAGAATTAATCAGATTAAGCAAAGAAACAATTAAAAATAGCGAGCTTAAAGAAGCGGTTTATTTATTAATTGACAAAAAAACGCAGGAAAGGTTTGAGCGCAAGCGAGAGATGGATTTCGCGAAAGAATTTTTTGGCGCGCGCTTTAGGATTAATCTCCACTTCCAGGAAAGCAAAATCGGCTTATCCGCCAGATTAATTCCAAACTCCATACCAACTCCTGAAAGCATTGGCTTTAATGAAACTATTTACGGCTTAACTCATTTGCGGGATGGATTGATTTTGGTAACCGGGCCGTGCGGATGCGGCAAATCAACAACATTGGCCGCTATGATAAATATTATTAATAAAGAAAGGCGGGATCATATCATAACGATTGAAGACCCTATTGAGTTTGTTTTTAAAGAAGAGCAGAGCATTATTGAGCAGCGCGAGCTTGGCTTTGACACCAGCAGTTTTTCTTCCGCGCTGAAATACGCTTTGCGCCAGGATCCAAATGTAATCATGGTGGGAGAGATGCGCGACCAAGAAACTATTTTATCCGCGCTGATAGCGGCGGAAACAGGGCATTTGGTTTTATCAACATTACACGCGATAACCGCGGCGGATGTGATTGAAAGAATTGTTGATATGTTTCCGGCGCATCAGCAGAAACAGATTTTTTACCAGATAGCGCTGGTTTTGCGCGCCGTTGTCACCCAGCAGCTGCTGCCCAGATTGGGCGGCGGACGGGTGGCGGCGCGCGAGATTATGATTAATAACAGGGCAATCGCCAATTTAATAAGGCAAAATCAGATTGGACAAATTTATTCCGTTATCCAGACGAGTTCCAGCGAAGGTATGATTGACATGAATAAAGCGATAGATAATTTGGTCAAGCAAGGCGCCATCAGCGAAGAAACCGCCAAAAGCCGGAAAAGGGACTTGGCCACCATGGCGGCGTATTATTAGCAAATATAATGCTAATCTACGAATAAATGCCAATCAACTAATCGCAAATTTTTAAATTAAAAATACAAGAATATGAAAATATGAAAATAAATTTAAAGAATTGCTTCAAATATTCTTGTATTCTGGTATTTTCATATTTTCATTATTATTAGCAATTCGCAGATTAGCATCACATCTAATTTATGCCTAATTTATGACTATTGAAAGATGGGAAAATATAATAAATAATATAAAAGATAACTTTGAGGTTGAAGAACATGGCTCAAGGCATGAAGACGGCATGGGAGGAATTGATATTGATTTTATTATTTTCAAAGGTCCTCTGGGAATGATGAAGCTGGAATTTATCACTAAGCCGGCAATTTTAGACAAAAAAACCACTTATTCGCGCCGCATCGGCTCTGAAACAAAGGTTGATTATATTTATAGCGATACTGAAAAAAGCAGCAAATTTATCGCTTATAAATGGAATGAAGATCAAGAGGCATGGGTTGAAATTGACAGCAAGTCGTTTTCTTCTTAATTTTTTTATACGAATTTATGAACACAAGAAAAACAATTTTAATATTTTTAATTTTGGCTTTAAGCATTGTTTTGATAGTTTATTTTAAAATAATAAAAACTGATGGAACTTCTAAAAAAACAGAAGAAAATTTGCCCGTTCAACAAGAAGTAAAGGTTGATTTAGTTGAGATGGAAAACAACTACACGGAAGAAGTAAAAGAAATTTTATCCGAGTATGATAAAAAAATAAAAAATGCCATTAGCGAACGCGTCATTGCTGATTCAGACATTGAAGATATCGCGACCAGTTCAGAATTAAGCCACCAAGAAAGATTGGACCTGTTAAATGAAGTTTTAAATTTAAAAGATCGTCTGCTTGAATTAAAAGCGCCAACGCATTTTAAAGCCCTGCACCTTAATTTAGTGTTAGCTTTTGCAAAAATAGAAAGCTTTATCGCCAGCCAGATGGATGAAGAGAGAATAAACGGCTTAAATCTTATGGATCAGGCGAGAAACAGCCAAAATTGGCTGGATGAATAAAAAAAATGAAACACAAACGTTTTTTATCTTTGCTGGTTTTGTTAGTCCCTGCTATTGCATGGGGTCTTTTGGAGCTATTTTTTTTTAACCCCAAGATAATCTATGTTGTTTTTGTTTTAATTAATTTGTGCGTTTTTTTGGCGGTTTGGCAGTTTTGCAAAGCCAGCGATAAAGGCGGAAATTGGCATGATTTTATAATTTTGCCGTGCTTAATGTCATTGGCGGCAATATCTTATTCCGTGTTATTAAGCAGCGGGGCGTTGATTCAAATATTATTCGGCCTTTACGCGGTTTTATTGTATATATATTTAAGATATGCTTATTACTACTTGGCGCGGCCGGCTTCTTACGCGGCGTTTAGCATAGAAAATATTTCTTCATACGGAAATTTTTTGATTTTTTTCTTAATTTCAGCCGCGATTTTTGGATTAAAGTCTTTTTTAAATGCTCCTGTTTGGATTCTTATTGCCGCGCTTTTGGCTGTTTCAGGGCTAATTACTTACCAAATGATTTGGGCAAACGCCGTAGATATTAAAAAAGGGGCGATTTTTATTTTTATAAATTCGTTAATTTTGACGGAATTGTCTTGGGCCGCTTTTTTTCTGCCGATAAACCATCATGTGGCTGGCTTATCTTTGGCAATATGTTATTATATATTAATAGGATTAGTGAGGCATTTTCTGATTGAAAAGCTGGATGTTAAGAAAGCTAAATTATATTTGGGGTTTGGGCTGTCAGGGTTATTTATTATTTTGATTACCGCCAGATGGCTTTAAACATGAATTAAGAATTATGAATAATGCGAAAACTAAAGCAAGCCCGTAATTCCTAATTCATAATTCAAAAATTATGCAAAATAAAATAAAACAAGAAAATAAAAAAAACAGCGCTATGTTAATTATAGTTTTAGCCGTAATCTTCGGGCTTTTAAGCGGCATGGCAGGAGGGCTTGCGGGAAGATCGTTTTTTGATTTTTATTATTTGCCTTTTTTCGGCGAGATTAATTTTTCAGATATGGATTACAAGGGATCAAATTTAATAATCAGAGACGCGAAAAAAGTTATTGTTGAGCAGGATACAAAAACAATTGAAGCTATAAATTCAGCTAAAGCCAGTATGGTAGGAATATTTAAAAAATCGCCGCAAAGCTTATCGCCGGCTAAAAATGATAATAAATTTAATTTAGATGATTATTATCAGCCAAATCAGCTGGCCGGCCAAGGACTGGCGATCACTAGCGACGGCTGGATTGCAGCTGTCTTATTCAAGGATTATAAATTGCCGCTTACTGAAGAAATAAAGCAAGAAATCACGGCGAATTACGCGGCTATTGATCAAAATGAAAATATTTACGAGATTGGCAATATAGTTTTTGACAGCTTAACCGGATTCAGCTTTATTCATATTTCATCAAAAGATATGCCTGTAAAAAAATTTGCCGATTTAAGCGAAATAAAAAACGGGCAGTTGGCGGCAACGGTCAATTGGGATGATCAAGTCTGGACAACCGTGATTGCGGACAAGAAAAGCAGAGCGGAAGGTGTTATAAATTTTAGCGATTCTTTTTCAGACAGGATTGAATTAGCCGGCTTGCCGGAAGAAAAGTTCAAGGGCTCGGCCTTGTTTAATTTGGCCGGAGACATTGTTGGCTTGATTGACAATAAGAACGAAGTGATTCCCATAAATCATTTTACATCAGCTATCAACAGTTTGCTTAAAAACAAAGAAATTAAGCGCGCGAGCATGGGAGTTAATTATGTTGAGCTGTCTGATTTAATCAAAGCCGCTCCTGATCTTGATAATAGCGATATGATTAGCGCGGGCGCTATTATACACAAAGACAGCAATGGCGTATCAATCATCAAAAACAGCGCGGCTGAATCAGCCGGCTTGAAAGAAGGCGATATCATAACAGCGGCCGGCAATATAAATATCAACAAAGATAACAGCTTGGCTGAAGCGATGCATGGGTTTGCGGCAAGAGAAAAAATAAAATTGACTTATTTTCGGGAAGGTAAAAAATATGAAGTTGAAGTTGAGCTGGGAGAGTTGAAATAATTTACGACTAACGCGTTTGAATACTAAATTTTTAAAACCATTATTTTGCCTGTTTGAAAAGTCCCCGCAAATATTGTTAAATTGTTACATTGTTAAATTGCTGACATTGAAACAATTTAGCAATTTAGCAATGTAACAATTTAGATATTAATATAAGCGATAGCTGTATATGTAAAATGCGTATAAATTATATTCAAGCGCGTAATTCCTAAATATATGAAGATTAAATCAATTAGAAACGCCAAAAACATAAAAGGCAAAAGAGTTTTTTTACGGGCTGATTTTAATGTTCCATTTCGGATGTCGGATGTCGGATGTCGGATGTCGGATATATTGGATGATTATAAGATAATTTCTTGCTTGCCGACTATCCGTTTTCTTTTGAGGCATAAATGCAAGATAATTATCGCAACGCATTTGGGGCGGCCGCGCGCAAACACAAAAACACAAAAACACAAAAACACAAAAACACATTCTGTTAAGCCGATTGCTGTTCGGCTGGGCAAGATTTTGGGCAAGAGAATAAAATTTGTTCCTGATTGCATAGGGAAAAAGACAGAGGAAGAAGCAGGTAAATTAAAAGAAGGGGAAATAATGCTTCTTGAAAATCTTAGATTTCATAAAGAGGAAGAGCAAAATGATAAAAAATTCGCCAAGCGATTATCTCGTTTGGCTGATATTCACCCCGCGCCTTTTGGACAGCTGTCTAACAATATTAAAAATATTCTGCCTAAAAGGCGCGGGGTTTATGTTAATAACGCTTTTGCCGCAAGCCATAGGAAGCATGCTTCATTAAGCGCGATAAAAAGATATTTACCTTCGTATGCCGGCCTGCTTCTGCAAGAAGAGCTGGAAAATTTAAGCAAAGTCCTGTTTCCTAAAAAGCCGCTGATTGTGGTAATCGGCGGAGCTAAAATTAACACTAAAATAAAATTAATAAAAAAACTGCGCAGGAAAGCGAGCCATATTTTAATCGGCGGGGCCTTGGCTAATAATTTTTTCGCGGCTCACGGCATGGAAATCGGCAAGTCGGCAGCGGATGAAAAAAATGTTACGCTCGCGAAAGCATTGAAAAATAAAAATCGCGGCGGCGGCGCAAATATTATTTTGCCGATAGATGTTGTGGTCGGCAAAGGCAAAGGAAATAAAGAGCCGGAAGTTAAAAACGCGTACGATGTAAAAAAGAGCGAGAAGATTTTAGATATCGGCCCCAAAACCATAGGATTGTATTCCGGTTTTATAAAAAAAGCCAATACTATAGTTTGGAACGGGCCGATGGGAATGTTTGAACAAGACAATTTCAAGCATGGCACTTTGTCAATCGCCCGCGCAGTGGCGTCCCGTTCGCGGGGCCGCGCGTTTGGAATAGTTGGAGGAGGGGAAACAGTGGAAGCTTTAAGGCAGACAAAAATGATTGATTATGTTGACTGGGTATCAACCGGCGGAGGAGCCATGCTGGCCTTTTTAAGCGGAGAAAAAATGCCCGGGCTGAAAGGGATTGTGAAATAAAATAATAAAATAATAAAAATAATAAAATAATAAAAATAATAAAATAATAAAAATAATAAAATAATAAAATAATAAAAATAAGAAATTATAGGCAAAAATTTTATTTTTTTTATAACAATATGTTCAACATCTTTAAAAAAAATCATAATCAACAAATTATTGAGCAGCCGAGCAATGAAGGCAATGTCTTAAACGAAAGAGTAAATAAGCTGGAAAAAGACGGCAGGCGGCGAGGCAGAATATATTTAGTTGTTGGAATTTCCGCCAGTTTTTTAGCGGCTATGATCGCAATGTACGCGAGCCAATATATTTTAGAGGACATAATCAGCATCACGGGAAAGTTACAGGAGAATATCGCCGGCATTCCTGAAAAAAGAAATAGTCAGAAAAAAATAGCTTTGTTTGATGAATGGAAAAAATGTTTGAATAATTCAGACTGCGCTGAAACGCGGGAAGACTGCTGCAGCTGCAATTCCGGCGGAACGCAGACCGCGATTAACCTGCTTTATCTTGATGAGTGGGAGAAAAATTTAAATGAAAATTGCGGCAATAGAGCTTGCATTACTCTGTATGCTTGCCAAGAAGGAAAAGCGGTTTGCGAGGATAATAAATGCGAGTTTGCTGAGCATGATAATGAAAAATCTTGTATTTCTGCAGGAGAAAGCGCGGATAAATATAGTCATGGAATCTATATTGGATCTAACAGTTGTTGTGAGGGGTTGTTAAAAATTCCTGTCAAGGATTACAAAGATGGAGAATGTTACAATTTATTTGATGTTGGAACAGTATGTTCTGAGTGTGGAAATTCAATCTGTGAAGAATGGGAAAATAAATGCAATTGCCCTGAAGATTGCGATGAAGAATTTGATATGGGTAAAAATCGCGATGAGCAGTTAAAAAGTAGCTGCTTAGATGAACAATGTTCAAATTTAATAGATTCTGATGATGACGGTCTTTCTGACTATGATGAGAATAATATTTATTTTACAAATTCGGAATTAAGCGACACGGACAATGACGGATATTCAGACGGTGATGAAGTTAAGAATGGCTACAACCCGGCCGGGGAAGGAAAATTATTAATATTTTAAGAAAAATAAGCCCCGATGTTCTGCTAACGCAGAATTCGGGATCCTGATTCGCACATCGGGAAATAAAAAGATAAATGAGAAAAATAAAAATAAGACGCAGCTTGCTTCTTATTTACCTTATTTTTCTTCTCGTTCTTATTTGTTTTATATGAAAATCAAACAAATAACCGCGCGCGAAATTTTGGATTCGCGCGGCAACCCGACAATTGAAACAAAAGTTATTCTGGATAATGGCATAATCGCCAAAGCCAGCGCGCCTTCAGGCGCTTCCACGGGAATTCATGAAGCATTGGAATTGCGCGATGGCAATAAGCGCTACGGCGGCTTGGGAGCGCTGAAAGCGGTAAAAAATGTTCAAGAAAAAATAGGGCCTGAATTAAAAGGAGTTGATGCAAGCGAACAAGAAAAGATAGATGAAACAATGATAAAACTGGACGGGACGAAAAACAAAAAAAGATTAGGCGCCAACGCTATTTTAAGCGTATCCTTTGCCTGCGCCCGCGCCGCGGCCATGTCTAAAAACCAAGAATTATATGAATATATAAATAAGTGTTATGCGTTACGCGTTACGCGTTATGCGATGCCAACTCCATCTTTTAATATTTTTAACGGCGGCAAACATGCGGATACTAATTTGGATTTTCAAGAATTCATGATAATTCCCCTCACCCCCAACCCCTCTCCCGCTCGCGCCTCACGGGAGAGGGGAGCTCAAATTAAAAGTTTTGCGGAAATGGTTAGGATGGGCGCGGAAATATTTCATGAATTGGGGCGGGTTTTAAGGAAAGCCGGCTTTGATACTGATGTTGGCAGCGAAGGCGGCTACGCGCCGGATATTGTTTCCAGCATTCAGGCGATTGAGCTTATTATGGCGGCGGGAGTTAACGCCGGCTATAGTCCGGGAAAAGATTTCGGCATTGGAATTGATGTCGGCTCTTCAGGGCTTTACAATAAAGAAACCAAGAAATATATTTTTAAATTAGACCGCGCGAATTTTACTTCCGCTACTTTAATAAATTTATATTATGAATGGTTTAGGAAATATCCCATAATTTCCATTGAAGACGGATTGGCGGAAGATGATTGGGAGGGATGGAGCGAGCTGACGCGGGAGCTGGGGGATGAAATGATGATTATAGGAGATGATTTATTCACGACAAATACTGCCCGTTTGCGCGCCGGGCTGAAAGACAGGGCGGCTAACGCTATTTTAATAAAGCCGAACCAAATAGGCACATTGACTGAAACAATTGAATGCGTTAAATTGGCCCAAAAGCATAATTATAAAGTAATGGCGTCTCACAGGAGCGGCGAGACTTGCGATGATTTCATAGCTGATTTGGCGGTAGCGATCGGCGCTGATTATATCAAGGCGGGATCATTGTCGCGCGGTGAGAGATTGGCTAAGTATAATCGGTTGATGGAGATTGAAGATGTTGAAACACAAAAACACAAAAACACGGAAAACACAAAAACAAATTAAAATTCAAAAGTGTTTTAGTGTTTCTGTTTATGATTTTATTATGTCAATAAAACAAAAAAATCAAAACAATAATCTCCCAATGATACTAATCATCTTGGACGGCTGGGGGATCGCCAAGCCGAGCAGTGGCAATGCCATTGCATTGTCAAAAACTCCTTATTTAGATAAGATAATAAAGGATTACCCAAGCGCAAAACTTTGCGCTTACGGGAAATGCGTTGGCTTGCCTCCGGCGCAGGATGGGAATAGCGAGGCGGGGCATATTAACATAGGGGCGGGGCGGGTGGTTGAGCAAGACGCGGTTAAAATTTGCAAAACAATAAATGACGGAACATTTTTTAAAAACTCGGCTTTTCTTGAAGCCATCAAGCATGTGGAGAAAAATAAATCAGCCCTGCATTTAATGGGCATGCTTTCCAACGGCATGAGCGCGCATAGCGATCCTGATCATCTGCTGGCGCTTGTAACATTAGCCAGAGGATATAACGTAAAAAAGGTTTATCTGCATTTATTTACCGACGGACGCGATTCCCCGCAATACGCCGCTCTTAAATTAATAGAGTCGGTTCAAAGAGATTATTTAATAAATGAGCGCGTAGCGACGATTATGGGAAGATTTTACGCCATGGACAGGAAGAAAAAATGGGGGCGCACGGAAAAGGCTTATAATGCTTTGGTACTGGGTAAGGGGAAAAAAGCCAAAAGCCCGCAGGACGCGATAACCAAAGCTTATAACAGCGGCGAAAACGATGAGTTTATCCAGCCATATGTGATAGAAAGCAATGGCAGGCAATTGCCCAGAATAAATGACGGCGACAGCGTGATTTTTTTCAACCTAAGGTCGGACAGAGCCAGGCAGCTTGCCAAAGCTTTTGTCCAGCATGACTTTAATAAAATTAATCCGGGAGCTTTTAAGCGCCAGAAAGTCCTAAAGGATTTAAAATTCGCTGCTATGACTGATTTTGGGCCGGATTTAGACAGTATTTTATCCGCGTATCCCAGCGCTGACCTAAAAGCAACTTTGCCCATGGCATTGCGCGATTTAAAGCAGCTGTATATAGCGGAAAAGGAAAAGCATTCTCATGTCACTTATTTTTTTAATGGCGGATACGCGCGTCCCGTGGCCGGAGAGTCCAGAATAATACTTGAGTCGCCTAATGTAAGATCGTACGATGAAACTCCGGCAATGAATTCAGCCGGCTTGACTGGCGCGGTAATTAAAAACTTCACCCCTCAGCCCCCTATCCTAATCAGGAGAGGGGGGGGAGCGAAGCGACAGGGGAGAGGTTGGAAATATGATTTTACTGTTTTAAATTTTGCCGCTCCCGACATGGTCGCGCATACCGGGAATCTTGAGGCGGGGATAGAGTGCTGCCGGCATATTGACAAGCATTTAAGCAGAATTGTCAATGCTTATTTAGAGCTTGAAGGCACAGTTCTGATCACCGCCGATCATGGCAATATTGAGGAGATGATAAATTTGGAAACAGGCGAGATAGACACGGAGCATTCATCCAGCCCGGTGCCGTTTATTATAGTTAATAAAAAATTAAAAAATAAAATTAAATTAAAAAAAAGCGGCGTTTTAGCCGATATAGCGCCGACTATATTAGCATTAATAGGCCGGGAAAAGCCGCGGGAGATGACGGGGAAAAGTCTTATAAAATAAAATATAAAAATTGATATGATAGACAGCCAATTACAATCTAATCGTCCTAAACCGGTAGTTATGGTTGTTTTGGACGGATGGGGGATTACCCCGCCTTACAGCGGCAATGCCGTGACATTGGCGAAGACGCCGATTTTTAATGAATTGGTTTCCAGATACCCATCCATGACATTGCGCGCTTCAGGCGAAGCAGTCGGGCTGCCATGGGGCGAAGCCGGCAATAGCGAAGTAGGCCATTTAAATATGGGTTTGGGCAGAATACTCTACCAAGAATTGCCCCGCATCAACAAAGCTATCAGCGATAGCGGTTTTTATAAAAATAAAGCGCTGGTAGATGCCTGCGAACATGCCAAGAATAATAAATCCAAGCTGCATTTGATAGGATTAACATCAAACGGATGCGTGCATGCGTCTTTTGAGCATCTTCAGGCGCTGATGGTTTTAGCCAAGGAGCAGAAAGTAAGCAAAGTTTTTGTCCATGTTATTTTAGACGGCAGAGATACTCCTTATAATAGCGGGATTAATTTTGTCAAGGATCTTGAGCGAAGCATGGCGGAATATGGTACTGGCAGGATAGCCACTGTCTGCGGCAGGTTTTACGCGATGGACAGAGATAATCGCTGGGATAGGGTGGAAAAAGCATACTTGGCAATGACAGAGGGCATTGGAAATAAAAGCGATGACGTTGCAAGCGCAATTACAAAAAGCTATCAAAACAAAATTTACGACGAAGAATTCGCGCCAACCGTAATTACGGAAAACGGCCAGCCGGTTTCTTTGATAGAATCAACGGACAGCGTGATATTTTTTAATTACCGGGCGGATAGGGCCAGGGAGATTACAAAATCTTTTATTTTGCCCGGTTTTGACAAATTCAGCAGAAAAAAGTATTTGAAAGATCTGCGTTTTGTTTGTTTTACTGAATATGAAAAAAATTTGCCCGCGGCAATAGCTTTCCCGCCTGAAATTTTAAACAATACTTTGGGAGAAATATTGGCTTCCAAAAATTTAAAGCAGATGCGCATAGCGGAAACTGAAAAATACGCCCATGTAACTTATTTTTTTAACGGGGGCCGCGAGGAAAAAAGCAAGGGCGAGGATCACGCGCTGGTTCCTTCTCCGCATGTTGACAGATATGATTTAAAGCCGGAGATGTCCGCCATAGAAGTTACGGATAAAGTTGTTAAAGCGATAGAAGAAGAATTATACGATTTTATTCTTATTAATTTCGCCAATGCGGACATGGTAGGGCATACAGGCAATATTCCGGCAGCGGTTAAGGCAATTGAAACAGTGGATAAATGCCTTGGCAAGACAGTAAAGAGCGTTTTGGCAAAAGACGGAGTAATTATCGTCACTGCCGATCACGGAAATGCTGAAGTAATGTTTAATATGCAGACAGGCATGATTGACAAGGAGCACACAGCCAGTCCGGTGCCGTTTATTGTGGCGGGCAAGCAATTTGAAGGCCGCAGATTGGGCAGCCAAGATGTTCCGGGAGGGGATTTAAGCTTGATACAGCCGCAAGGCATATTGTCTGACATAGCGCCGACCATATTAAAAATCATGGGATTGCCGAAGCCGAAAGAAATGACGGGAAGAAGCCTTATTTAATTTAAGATTTAAGATTGCAGATTTAAGATTGCTGTCTTTGGCGCGCTATTTATGGGTTGTTCTTGTTATATCTAAATCTTAAATTTAGACTGTAGAAGAATAAAAATTAACTCGGTATTTTATGACTTTCAGAAATTTTAAGCCTTAAATAAAGCATTCTATAGCTTCATTTTTAGAAAATATTGCATCTAAAAACATTGTTCTACACTCTAAAATTATAAATCTACAATCTTAATTTTTTTTTATGTCTATCTTGGTAATAAATTCCGGCTCAACTTCTTTTAAATATAAGCTGTTTGATGATGGCGATAAAGAAATTAAGGGCAATACATTTTCAGAGTTCACGGATTTAAGCCAAGCCGTAAAAAGCGCTTTAAAAGAAATAAATGATTTGCGCGATATAAGCGCGATCGGCCATCGCGTAGTGCATGGAGGCGATGAATTTATTAAGCCGGAAATAATTGATGATGAAAAATTAGCTAAACTGGAAAAATACAATGAGCTGGCGCCTTTGCATAATCCGTATAATTCAGCAGGCATTAAAGAAATGATGGATTATTTTCCCGATGTTCCGCAGGTTGCTGTCTTTGATACGGCTTTTTTTGCCGCTTTGCCGGATGTTGCCAGAACTTATGCTTTACCCACTGATTTGGCAGAAAGATTAAATATCAAGCGCTACGGCTTTCATGGAATTTCCCATGAATTTGTAGCGCAAGAGGCCGCTCATAAATTTAATAAAGATATAAATAAAATTAATTTAATATCGTGCCATTTGGGCGGCGGCTGGTCAATAGCGGCCGTAAAAAACGGGAAACCGATTGACATTTCAATGGGCTGGACTCCGTTAGAGGGGCTGGTAATGATGACCAGAGCAGGAGATTTGGACCCGGGGGTTATTATTAAACTGATAAAAGATCAAGCAGAAAATTATGGCGAAAACGCGCTGGAAAATGTTTATAAACTGTTAAATTATGAATCAGGCATCAAGGGAGTTTCCGGCGGCGTGGATAATTTTAAGGATTTACTTAAAGAGATTAACTTTGGCGACGAGAAGGCCAAGCTGGCTTTTGACCTGGCTGTTTATAGATTGCGAAAATATATCGGCGCTTACTGGGCGGTATTGGAAGGAAATATTGACGCTGTTGTTTTTACGGGATCTATCGGATCAGGCGATCCGATAACGCGCAACAATGTTATGAGCAAATTAAAATTTTTAGGCAATGTTCCTGTTTTGGCGATTAAAACAAATGAAGAGCTGATGATAGCAAGAGAAACTAGACAGCTTGCAGGCTGACCATTACAACTGCTTTAGCAATAAGGCGGGCGCGACAGCTATAAGAAATTTGAAACTTGAAATTTGAAATTTGGCAATATTCCTAATTTCAAATTTTTAATTTCAAGTTTCAAAAATAATGATTAAAAAATTGCTAAACGGACAAATTAACAGCATTAATGTTGCGGCGCTCTTAATAGCGCTTTCTTCTTTAATCAGCCGGCTTTTAGGAATTTTTCGCGATCGTATTCTTGGCGGAGAGTTTGGGCTTGGGGATACACTGGATATTTATTACGCCGCCTTTCGCATACCTGATTTAATTTTTAATTTATTGGTTTTAGGCGCTTTATCAGCCGGATTTATACCTATTTTCACTTCACTCATTAAAGAGCGCGGCCAGAACAAAGAAGCGTGGAAATTGGCAAGCAATATTTTAAATGTTCTGGGAATCGGCTTGATTATTTTGTCCGCCATAGGCGCTGTGTTTGCTCCTTATTTAATGAAATTAGTGGCGCCCGGCTTTTCTCCCGAGAAACAGGCGTTGACCGCCGGCTTAACCAGAATTATGTTTTTGTCGCCTATTTTTTTGGGGATTTCCAGCGTGTTGGGCGGAATTTTGCAGTCTTTTAAAAGATTTTTTATTTATTCATTGGCGCCGATAATGTATAACATAGGAATTATTATCGGGGCTTTGTATTTTGCTCCTTTGTGGGGAGTTTACGGCTTGGCATGGGGCGTCGCGCTTGGCGCTTTAATGCATATGATGGTTCAGGTTCCTGCCGCAGTGTCTCTGGGCTTTAAATATATTTTGCGCGTTGATTTTAAAAATAAAGAAACCAAAAAAATCGGAATAATGATGATTCCGCGGACAATGAGCTTGGCTATTTCACAGATTAATTTATTGGTAATAACGGCAGTCGCGTCTACATTGTCGGCCGGCTCTTTGGCTGTTTTTAATTTTGCCAATAATCTGCAATCTTTTCCTGTTGGAATTTTCGGAATATCTTTTGCCATTGCCGCGTTCCCGACTTTGTCAGCCCTGTCTTTTGATAAGAAAAAATTGATAAAAAATTTTTCCAATACTTTCCGGCAAATTTTATTTTTTATAATTCCATCTACCGTGCTTCTGCTGACTTTGCGGGCGCAGATTATCCGCGTTATTTTCGGAACAGGGAATTTCAGCTGGAACGATACAATGCTTACGATAGATACCCTTGGATTTTTTGCTCTTTCCCTTTTCGCGCAAGCCACGATACCTTTGCTTGTCCGCATGTTTTACGCGCGCCATAATTCCAAAACGCCATTTTATATTGGATTATTTTCAGCGGCAATTAATGTATTTTTATCATTATGGCTGGCGGAAAAATTAGGCGTTGCCGGATTGGCATTGGCGTTTTCAATAGCAAGCATAATAAATTTTATAGCCCTATGGATTGTTTTGCGCGTAAAAATAGGCAATATGGACGAGCTGCGCATTTTAACTTCCACCATAAAATTTTCCGCCGCGGCCGTTGCTTGCGGCGTTGCCGCGCAGGGCATGAAATTGGTAATTTGGCCTTTTGTTGATATGGCTAAATTTTGGGGCGTGCTAACGCAGGGGCTGGTTGCCGGCTTGTCCGGCATTATTATTTATGTTATAATCTGCTCTTTATTGCGCAGCGAGGAGCTGTTTAATTTTTGGAATTCAATCAAGCGCCGCTTGCCTTGGGCCAAAGTTGAAGCAGGGGACCAAGGGGAAGCGAGAGGAATCTAATAATTTTCGATTTAAGATTTAGGATTTTCGATTTTTGTTTATTAATTTTAAGTTTGACCAAAGATAAAAAAGATAGTAAGATAAAAAAAGAAATAAGATAAATAAGAACAAGAAGAAAAATAAGATTAAAATTAGGATGGGTTTTTAAACCCATCCTAATATTAGCAAACTTATTTTTCTTATTTATCATCTTGTTCTTATTTTTTATATTTTATGAAAAACATCAGAAATTTTTGCATTATCGCGCACATAGACCATGGCAAGTCAACTTTGGCTGATCGGATGCTGGAAATTACAGGGACGATTGAAAAAAGAAAAATGAAAGAGCAAATATTGGATAGGATGGATATTGAGCGTGAACGCGGGATTACAATAAAACTGCAGCCTGTAACAATGAATTATGAAAATTATATTTTGAATTTGATTGATACTCCCGGCCATGTTGATTTTAGCTATGAAGTTTCACGGTCATTGGCGGCTGTTGAAGGCGCTGTTTTATTAGTGGACGCGGCGCAAGGAATCCAGGCGCAAACACTGGCCAATTTGTATTTGGCCATTGAGCAGGATTTAACGATTATTCCGGTGGTTAATAAAATAGATTTAGCCGCGGCTGAGCCGGAAAAAGTAAAAAATGAAATAATTAAATTATTAGGATGCTCTGAAAATGAAATAATTTACGCTTCAGGAAAAACAGGCAAGGGCGTGGCGGAGATATTGCAGGCGGTTATTGAACGCGTGCCCGCGCCAAAGACCTCGCTCCAGCCCTCTCCTTCGCAAGGAGAGGGAGGAATATTGCGGGCGCTGATTTTTGATTCAAATTACGATGAATACAAGGGGGTCGTGGCATACGTCCGCGTATTTGACGGAGGAATTAAAAAAGGCGATAAAATTAAATTATTGGCCGCGAAAGCAGTCAGCGAGGCCTTGGATGTCGGCATTTTCAAGCCGGATTATCAGGCTACGGGAGAATTAAAAACAGGAGAAATCGGCTATATTATAACCGGCTTCAAGGAAGTGGGCGAGTGCCGCGTAGGCGATACTGTAACAATCGCGAATAATCGCGAATTTAAAACGAATCAATCGCGAATAGAAATTAAACCATTACAAGGATATAAAGAAGTTAAGCCGATGGTCTTTGCCGGAATTTTTCCGCGGGAGGGCAATGAATTTCAGGAATTGCGCGATGCCATGAAAAAGTTAAAGCTTAACGATTCCGCTTTGATTTATGAAAATGAACATTCCCATGCTTTGGGTTTCGGCTTCAGATGCGGATTTTTAGGCATACTGCATTTGGAAATATTCCAAGAGCGTTTGAGGCGCGAGTATAATTTGGATTTAATAGTAACCGTGCCCAGTGTTGCCTACAAAGTGTATAAAAATAACGGCGAGCAAGTTGTTGTCAGAACGCCCCAGCAATTTCCGGACAGGGAATTGATTGAAAAAACCGAAGAGCCATGGGTTTCTCTTGATGTTATTACGCCCAAGGATTATGTGGGAGCTGTTATGGCTTTGGCGCAGGACAAAAGAGGCGCGTATAAAAATACTGAATATATCAATGAAAGCAGAGTTATTTTGCATTATGAAATTCCCATGAGTTCTATTTTAACTGATTTTTACGACAAAATAAAAAGCGTCAGTTCCGGCTACGCTTCAATCAATTATGAATTTTTGGGATATCGCGAAGTAAAAGTCGTGAAAATGGATATTCTGGTTGCCGAAGAGCCGATTGAGTCCTTGGCGATGATAGTTTACGAAGACGACGCCTTTAAGCAGGGGAAAGAGATTGTCCATACTCTGAAAGAAAATTTGCCGAAACAGATGTTTGTTTTAAAACTGCAGGCCGCCGTGGGCGGCAAGATTATTGCCGGAGAAAGACTGTCGGCCATGCGCAAGGATGTGACGGCAAAATTATACGGCGGAGATGTGTCGCGCAAGCGCAAGCTATTGGACAAGCAAAAGAAAGGCAAGAAAAAAATGATGGCGTCAGGCAAAGGCAGCGTGGAAATTCCCAGCGATATTTTTATTAAGATATTAAAGAGGTAAAATTTTGACTAATTTTATTATCTTTGTTATTGTTAAAATATATGAAACAAGTTAAACAACAATTTACCGCCGTATATTTAAAGCGCAAAGATTGGATTTTGGGATGGGTTGAAGAAATCCCCGGAGTTAATACGCAGGGCAAAACCTTGGAAGAAACAAAAGAAAATTTGCAAGAGGCGTTAAAATTAATTCTTAAAACAAATCGTGAGCTGTTAAACAAGGAGTTGAATAAAGTCAAAGTTATAAGAGAGCCGATTTTAATGGTTGCGCGTTAAATTTATGAAAATACGCGATGCAATTTCTTTTTTAAGAAAGAATGGCTGTATTTTGATTAGGGAAGGCGCAAGGCATAGCATATTCGTTAATCAAGCGAACAACAAAACATCAACTTTGCCAAGACATAATAAAGTTGATGATTTTTTATTTAAAAAGATTTGCCGAGATTTAGGCATTGAATTTAAAAGATAATAATTTTATGAAAAGCAAAAAAATAACAAAAATAATTTGGATTTTCTTAAGCATTATGATTATTTTTACTATGGTGCTTTGGACTATTGGATTGGCGTTTATGTAGTTTCGGATGTCGGATTTCTGATGTCGGATGTCGGATAGGTGAGGTGAAAGAAAAACGGCAGTCCATTAAAAACGGACTGCCGAGATTTGAAAATTGATTTTTGAGCTAAAAAGAAATTATCGGCCCTTAATTCTAATTTTGGTTTTGCCAATAATAACTAATTTGCCGCGCAAATCATTTTGTCTGTTTATATTAGACATAAAGCTTAAAATAATATTAATAATTTCGTTCTTTTTAATTTTCCCAACCAATACAACTACAATCCCATTGCTTTGAAAAATGTTAAAGCGAAAAATGTCGCCAAAGCCCCTGTCGTAAGTCAATAAGATTCTTTTATTATCACAAGCAAATTTTAAAATAGCTTCATCGTCAGATCCGGTAAGCCCTGCTTCTTGAACCGTTAAAACATTAAAACCGTTTTGGCGCAAAGCAAAAACAACATCCCAATTCACGCATTCATCGGCAAATAATTTAAGCATAATAGTTTAATTAGGATTAATTTCCAAAATTTCTTCTTTGCCTAAAACGCGCGCGGCATACCTTAAAGCCATTTTGGCGTTAGCGACAGTAATGCCTGGATATTGTTTTGGCACATCCGCTATGTTGTATCCGCTCTGAAGAAGGTTTAAAATATCAGTAATAGCAATTCTAGTGCCTTTTATGCAGGGTTTGCCAAATCTGACTTTTTGTTTAATAACAATGCCGGCAGGCGCAGTTGTTTTAATTGTTTTGTCCACCCCATTAGACATTTTATGTTTTTTTAACATTTTAAATAAACTTAAATTATTTCCCCATTAAATCCATTTTTGATTTATGGAATGTCTAACGGGGTAAATAAATTTTGTTGATTATATTTCTTATTAGTTATATTATTAATATAGCATATTAGATATTTTTGTCAAAAAAATGTACATAAAGCAACAAAAAAATTGGCTAACATTGCCTAAAGCTGAAGATAATTTAATTAAACAATATCCTGATTATAGCCAGGTTGTTTTACAATTGCTTTTTAATCGCGGGATTATAGCGGCGGACAGCCAGTCGTCGCAGTCCTCTGCGGAGAGACTGCGACGAGGCGGAGAAGATGGGGTAAAAGGCGGCGAGGCAGATGATATTAACGAGTTTTTAAGCTCTGATTATGGAAAATATTCTCATGATCCTTTTTTGTTTGCGCGAATGAACGAGGCGGTTGATTTGATTATCAAGCATATTAAAGACGGGAATAAAATAATTATTTACGGCGATTATGACGCGGACGGAGTGACGGCTTCCGCTTTGCTGTTTGAAATTTTAACAATACTTAAAGCAAAGCCGGAAGTCTATATACCGGACAGGGTAAGCGAGGGGTATGGGCTGAACAATGGAGCGATTGATCAGCTGATAGGCGATGGCGCTAAATTGATAATTACAGTAGACGGGGGTATTAGAAACAAGCAGGAAGTTGATTACGCCAAGAGCAAAGGTGTTGATATAATAATTACTGATCACCATCCCGCTTTGGGCGGCAAAGAAGACTTGCCGGACTGTTTGATTATTAATCCTGTTTTAAAACATGAAAAATACCCGTTTAAATATTTGGCAGGCGTGGGCGTTGCTTTTAAATTAGCCAAAGCCATAATAAGCAAGTCAAAATTAAATAAAGATATTAAGCAAAAATTAGAAGAGCAAGTTTTGGATTTGGCTGCCATGGGCACAGTGGCTGACTGCGTCAGGTTAACCGGAGAAAACAGGATTATAACAAAACAAGGGCTGGAAAGCTTAAATAAAACAAAAAGAATCGGATTGCTGGAATTAATAAAGGCTGCGCAAATCAATGAAAATAAAAAACTTGAGGCGTGGAATATCGGGTTCCAAATAGCGCCGCGGCTAAACGCCGCCGGAAGAATGGGCCACGCCAATACGGCTTTTGAGTTGTTAACGACAAAAAATAAAGACGAAGCAATAACATTGGCGCGGCGGCTAAACGACAGGAATATAGAAAGGCAGAAAAATACCGAGGAGATTTTTAATGAAGTTGAGAAGCAGATTAATATCAAAAACGATGATAAAATAATTATCGGAGTTTGTCCATTGGATAATATTGAAGATGAAATTTGGAATGAAGGCATAGTCGGATTGGTGGCGGGCAGGATTTGCGAAAAATATTATTTACCGGCTTTAGTGATTACAAAAACAAAAGACGGCTACAAAGGTTCAGGCAGAAGCATAGACGAGCTTGATCTGATTGAGGCGGTTAAAGACTGCGAAGAATTTTTGGATAAATACGGAGGCCATCCTGCCGCTTGCGGATTCAGCTTGGCTGAAAAGAACATGAATGGTTTTGCGAAAAAAATCAAGCAAATAGCAGCGGAAAAATTAGCCAGCATTGATTTAATGCCTAAAATAAAAATTGAAATGGAAATTGATTTGGATGAAATAGATGAAAAAATAATCAAGGATGTTGAGTTGTTCGCTCCTTTCGGACAGCGCAATGAAAAGCCAAAATTCATGAGCGGGGGAGTGTTAATTGTTGATATTGCAACCATGGGCATTGGCGGCAAGCATATTAAATTCAAAGTTAAAAATGAAAAATCAGGAATCATAAGCGCGATTGGCTTCAGCCAGGCGGAACAATGGCAGGATTTGCGGATTGGCGATAAAATTGATATTGTGTATTATATTGAATTAAATGAATTTAACGGACGGGTAGATGTTCAGTTAAAAATTATTGACATAAAATTACATAATAAATAATTTTTTATTATTTAGTTAACGAGTTCAAGAGTTAACGAGTTAATTAAATTTTAAACAATAACTCGTTAACCCGTTAACCCGCTAATTAAACAATATTTTAATTAATAAGTTATGAGTTATAATAAATTGATAATATATACAGATGGCGGCGCAAGAGGCAATCCCGGTCCGGCGGGAATTGGCGCGGTTATTTATGATGAGCAAAAAAACATAGTGGCGGAAATATCGGAATATATCGGAGAAACAACAAACAATCAGGCGGAATACAAGGCGGTAATCGCGGCCATTGAGAAAGCCAAGAAATTGGGCGCTCAGGAATTGGATTTTTATTTGGACAGCGAATTGGTGGTAAGGCAGTTAAACCGGGAATACAAAGTAAAAAACAATGGATTAGCCCCATTGTTTGTGCAAGTTTATAACGCTGTTTTAAGTTTTAAAAAAGTTTCGTTCAGCCATATCAGGCGTGAAATGAATAAAGAAGCGGACAGATTGGTTAATCTGGCTATTGACGCTAAAACAAATAGCCGTAAATAAAAAATAAATAGCCGCAATTTCTACAACCATGCTATGAATAGCAGGGTTGTTTTTTTGTCTTTTAAAATACGGCAAATTAATTTCTTTTGTAGGCCTGTCCGCGCAATTTAATTCTTTCAATAAAAATAGTATTTTTTGAAATGTAAAAATAAGCGCGATATTTTCTAATATGAAAACGGTGCGTAGAGGGCGGGATGTTAACAAGCGGCTTAGCCCATTTTAAAGGATTGGATTGATTCGCGTAGAATGTTAGCTTGCCGTTAATAAAGCATTGAATGTCGCGGGGCAGTTTATTAAAGTCTTTTTGCGCTTGTTTTGCAAAATTAATATTGAACATAAATTATGTTAATCCTAAATCCGCTTGTATTTTAGAAAATGGCACCCATCCTTTTTTATCAGCTTCTTTAATAGAGTTTTTTAAGGATTGGACAAAACCGGGATTGACAGGAAGTTTGGCTTCAATTTCATCAATTAGCCAGCCGGCAGGATTGTCTGTTTTTGAATGGTATTCTTTGTGCGATAGTTTATCAGCCAAACGGTCGTCAATTTCTGACAGGATATCAAGAAAAGCAAAAGTGTCAAAAACAAACATTTGCGGCGTTCCTTGTTTGTCAATTATAACGCCTGCGTGGGAATCTTTAGCTAATTTTATCGGCGATCCATGGATAGCTTTATGCCAAGAAACAAGCTTGGCTTTAGCCGGCTTCGCGGAAGAAATTTTTATTAATGTTTTGGACATAAAGTTGTAATTAGATTTAGTGAGTTATATTTTCAGTATATCAAATAATAAATTTAAGTCAAATTGAATTTTTATTAAAATATAACAAAAACTATAAAATTTTAAATACACATTTCAGCTAAAATAAGCTAAAAACCGCCAAAACCGCTTGACAGTATTTTGATAGTATGCTATTATGAAAAATCAAGTGAAGCAGTTCTTTTAAACTAAATAATACAGATTAACAGAGAATTCTATTTTCTCGCTTTATTGTTTTAAATTTTATTGCCTATTAAGTTTCTAAAAAGTTGGGGGCTTGATTGGCGATGAAATTTTTAAAAATAATATAAAAAAGGAGGAGAAGATGATTATTATTGAAGGGAAAGAAATTATTTTAAAAAGAAAAATGAGCAAGAAAGAGAAAGAGAGGATAGAAATTATCCTAAAAATTGAGGCTGATGATTTAAAAAAAGAAATTTTTAAAATAAAAGAAAATTTAGAGAAAAAACAAACTATGCTCGTTGCAGTTAATGAATATATATTATTGTGTAATGTAGTAGAAGTTTTTTAAAAAACAACTCCCTCCATCCAAGGTAAGACTGGAATCCTTGACATAGATGAAGTCCCGGCTGAGTAAAGGAAAAATCTGTATTATTCAAAAAATTCAACGGGCGAAGCTAATTTAAAAAAATTACTTCGCCCATCTCTCCGAATTCGCCAATGCGATTGGCGTGTTAAGAGAGGTTGCTATAAAACAAAAAAACCGAACAGATATGTTCGGTTTTATGCGCGTAAAATTATTGATTATTTTAATCTATTAAACAGTTTTTCGTAAAACTTTTCGCGAGAGCCGATGGCAATGATTAAAACTACTTTTTCTTGCTTTGAAATTTGATAAATAATCCTATAACTTGTTCCCTTATAACTAAAAGAATATTTCCAGTATTTGCTAAATTTGCCGGAAAGCAAAGCGCCTGAATAAGGATTGCCAGATAATTTTGGCAGGCGACAATTAACTATTTTTACAGCCACATCTTTTGAAAGTTTTTTCAAATCTTTGCGAACCGCTTTTAAAGTATGAACTTGATACATTATTTTGAAAATTCTTGTTTTAGCTGATTAATGCTTAATGTTTCGCCTTTTTTATATTCTTGCCACGCTGTCGCGCCTCTATTTAAAACATTTTTTTGCAATTCTTTGTCCAGCAACAAATCAAGCTCTTCTTTCTTTTTAGGCGAAAGTTTTCGCAGAGTTGCCGCTATCTGTTCAAGCGTAAGATTTATTTGAATTGTAGAAATTTGATTATGCATAATATTACTTTAAATATAGCATATCTAAATTTTTTGTCAAAAATTACGGTATAATAAAATAATGCTAAGCCGGCAAAGGTTTATAGAGAATTAAATTATTTAATGAATCCTTGCTGGTTTTTGTTAATATTAGCAAAAACACAGTAAAATCAGCTTGACATCGCATTGCTTGGATGATATTATATTTATATTAAAGTTTTTTAAAATTTCAATAATATCAAGGTAAGCGGATGATTACCATTTTCAGATTTCAGATTTCGGATTTCTGATATCAGATTTCGGACTTCAGATTTCAGACTTCGGATTTCGGATTATTTAAATATAATCTGACATCTGATATCCGACATCTGGAATCTAACATCTGATATCCGAAATCCGACTTCTGACATCTGATATGGAGGAAAGTCCGGACTCCTCCCGCTCCTCGCGAGGAGCGGGGATAAAGGCAGTCGCTAACAGCGACCAAGAGTAATTTTAGGGAAAGTGCCGCAGAGACTATACTAATCCGGCAGTATTGCGGGATTAAATGTGAAAAGTTAATTGATGTCTTTTACCCTCGAGATAAAAGGCTACAATTTTTCTCAACTGGCGACAGTTGAAGATGGTAAACCCTGCCTGGAGCAAGAGCAAACCTCCCCGATGTATATCGGGGAGATGAAAAGTGGCTCGCATGATCCCGCGAGCAATCGCGGGGCTAGATAGATGATCATCTTCCCGATGCAAATCGGGGAACAGAATCCGGCTTATAGCTTGCCTTGATATTATTGGAATTTAACCTCGCATAACGCATAACGCGTAACACATAACGATTGTTTTATATTCGTGTTACGCGTTATGTGTTATGCGTTACGCGATATGAAGCGATCAGAATTATTTTTCTCATTCTTATTGGTCCCGCTGGATTTTGCCATGATAACTCTGGCCGGCGTTTCAGCTTATTATATTCGCTATGCCCAATTTTTTCAAGAATTAAGGCCGGTGATATTTAATTTGCAATTTGGAGGATATATAAAAATTGTTTTGCTCATAGCCGCGCTTTGGCTTATTATATTTGCTTTTTCAGGGCTTTATAATATAAAAGGATCGCGCAGATTGGCGCAAGAAATTTTCAGGGTAATCTTGGCTTGCTCTACCGGATTAATGCTGATAGTCATATTGATTTTTGTCAGACGGGAACTTTTTGATTCCCGCTTTATTGTTTTAGCCGGCTGGATATTGTCAATAATATATATCAGTTTTTCGCGAAGCTTGATAAGATTAATCCAAAGAGCTTTATTTAAATATGGCATAGGGGTTCATCAAGTTGTTTTAGTGGGCAATAGCAAGACAACGGATAATTTAATTTATTATTTTTCCAGCAAAAAAAGTTCCGGCTATGAAGTCGTAAAGCGCTTTAGGGATTTTAGCATTGAAACAGCCAATGAGCTGGCGGAGTTTTTAAAAACAAAAGAAGTGGACGAGATAATGCAAAGCGATCCCAATTTAAGCAAGCCGGAAATTTTGCGCTTGTATGACTTCGCGGATGAACACCACCTTACCTTTAAATACGCGGCTGATCTGCTGGGAGCAAAAGTTTTAAAAACAGAAGTAAGAGAGATGGCCGGAATTCCCATAGTGGAAGTCAAGAAAACCCCGCTTGACGGCTGGGGCAGGATTATCAAGAGAATTTTTGATATTATTTTAGCTGTATTTTTGATAATTTTTTTCAGCCCGTTAATGATTATTTTCGCTTTATTAATAAAACTTGATTCCCGCGGACCGGTATTTTATAAAAATGAAAGAGTCAGCAAAAATGGAATATTCAAACTTTTTAAATTCAGGTCAATGCAGGCGCAGCATTGCGTTGGAAAAGAATATGGCGATGATTCGGCGCTAAAATATGAAAGAGAATTGATTGAAAAGCAAAATATTAAACAAGGCGAGCCGATTTATAAAATCGCCAATGATCCGCGGCTGACCAGAATGGGAAAATTTATCAGGCGCTGGAGCATAGATGAACTGCCGCAATTTTTCAATGTCCTGGCCGGGAATATGAGCTTGGTCGGGCCCAGGCCGCACCAGCCGCGCGAAGTGGCCAGATATGAGCATCACCATAAAAAAGTCATGAGCATAAAGCCGGGGATTACCGGATTGGCGCAAATATCAGGACGCAGCGATTTAAGCTTTGAAGATGAAGTAAAGCTGGATACTTATTACATTGAAAATTGGTCTTTGTTTTTTGACTTATCTATTCTCCTTAGAACGCCGCTGGCGGTGATAAAAGAGAGAAAGGCGGAGTAGAATTGAGAAGTAAGAATTAAGAAGTAAGAATTAATATTCCTAATTCCTAATTCCTAATTCCTAATTCATAGTAAATGAAAGTAGCATTAATACACGATCATCTTGCCCAGGACGGAGGCGCGGAAAAAGTGCTCAAGGCGCTGGCTGATATTTTTCCGAACGCTCCTATTTTTACTTTGCTTTACGAAAAGAAAAACGTTGATAAATATTTCAAGGATAAGCATATTGAAACTTCCATTATCCAGAAACTTCCCGGCGGAGTAAGCCATTACCAATGGTATATGCCGTTTATGCCCATGGCGGTGGAGTTTTTTGATTTGCGCGAATTTGATTTGGTTATTTCCGACGCCAGCGCTTTCGCCAAGGGAGTTATTACTTCTCCCGGCACTTTGCATATTTGCTATTGCCATACGCCAACCAGATATTTATGGGATTATACCCATCAATATATTAACGAACTGAAGTATAATAAATATTTCAAAAAAATTATTTCTTTGGTTTTAAACTATATCCGGCTTTGGGACAGGCAGGCGGCTGACCGGGTTGATGCGTATATAGCCAACTCTAAGACTGTTCAGAGTAGAATAAAAAAATATTATCGGCGCGAGGCGCGAGTGATATATCCTCCCGTAGAAATAGATAAATTTTATATTTCAGATAATATAGAAGATAAATATTTTTTGATTGGAGGCCGGCTGGCGCCATACAAGCGCGTTGATTTGGCGATAGAAGCTTTTATTAAAACAGGCAAGAAATTAAAAATTTTCGGCAACGGAGTTGACTTGGCGCGGTTAAAAAACATGGCAGGCAATAACGGCAATATTGAATTTTTAGGCAGAGTTGACGACAAAGAAAAAGCTGAATTGTACAGCGGCTGCCAAGCGTTTATAAATCCGCAGGAAGAAGATTTCGGCATTACCATAATTGAGGCAATGGCATCAGGCCGGCCGGTAATCGCTTATAACAAAGGCGGAGCGGCTGAAACCGTGATAGATAATAAAACAGGAATTTTATTCAATGAGCAAACAGCGGATTGCCTGGCTGAAGCTGTAAATAATTTTGACAGCTCTAAATTTAATCCGCATGAAATTCGTCAGCATGCCGAGCAGTTTTCAACTGAAAATTTTAAAAGAGAAATAGAAAAGTTTATTAATGAGGAATACAAGGCATTCAAAAGTTCGTTATAACTTATAACCCATAACTTATAACTTTTGGTAAGTGCTGTTAACACGAGTTATAAGTTATGGGTTATAAGTTATTAGAATATGAAAATAGGAATTGACATCAGAACATTAATGGATATTCAGTATAGCGGCATCCCGGAATATACTTTAAACTTAATCAAGGAGATTTTAAAGCTGGATAAAAAAAATGAATATAAGTTGTTTTATAATTCAGGCAAAGATATTAGCGATAAAATTCCAAAATTTGATAATGCGGAAATAATTAAAACGAATTATCCAAATAAATTATTTAACAATCTAATGCAAAGAGTGTTGGGCGCGCCAAAAATTGATCAGCTTATTAAAGCTGACATTTTTTTTATGCCTAATATCGGCTTTGTATCGCTGTCAAACCGATGCAAAAAAATAATTACTATCCATGATTTGTCGTTTTTAAGATTTCCCGAATTTTTTTCTTTAAAAAGGAGAATATGGCACGGCATTATTAATATCAAAAAAATACTTAATCAATTTGATAAAATAATCGCCGTAAGCGAAAATACTAAAAATGATTTAATTGATTTGTGCAATATTAAAGCAGAAAAAATAAAAGTAATTTATCATGGAGTTGGCGGCGAGTATAAAGTGATTGAACCGAATAATCAAAAGTTGAATGAAGTAAAGAAAAAATACGCCTTACCTGATGATTTTATTTTATATTTGGGCACTTTGGAGCCGCGCAAAAATGTAGAAGGAATTATTCAAGCATACGGCGAGCTAAGAGAAAAAAATAAACCCCGCACAAAAGATATCTCTTGTCGGCGGCATTATACCACCGACTGCGACAAATTATTTAACCATCCGAATTTGTCGGAGGAATTTTTTGTGCGGGGTAAAAATCTGGAAAATTTTAAATTAGTAATAGCAGGAGGCAGGGGATGGAAGTATAAAAATATTTTTAAAATTTGGAGTGAATCAAAATATAAAGATAGTATTATTTTTTTGGGCTATATTGAGGGAGCGGACAAAGTTTATCTTTATAATTTAGCAAGTTTATTCGTTTATCCGTCTTTTTATGAGGGATTTGGCTTGCAATTGCTTGAGGCAATGGCTTGTGGGACTCCTGTGACGTGCAGTTTTACTTCCTCGCTTCCTGAAGTAGCCGGTGGCGCGGCCGTTATGGTTGATCCTTATGACACTAACAACATCGCAAGCGCGATGGAGCAGATTTTAACTGATAATGAATTTAAAAATGATTTAATAAAAAAAGGCCTGGCGCAAGCCAAGCGTTTCAGCTGGGAAAAAACAGCCGGGGAGCATTTGGATTTGTTTAAAGTTTTAGATGTATAATGTTTTTGAAGTTTTGTTAATTTTTCTTTAAATTATAAAAGGATTAAAAATACTGCTTTGTCATTCCGCACACTCATTATTTTTTATTATTAAATGATGCGGAATCCATATTAGGAGCGCTAAAAGTGGATATTCTACTAATAACATCTGCATATTTTAACCCTGGATTCCTGCTTTCGCAGGAATGACAATAATAGTTTAATTTCATAACCCCAACTTCTTCACTAAAAAATCTTCAAGTATTTTGTAGCCGTGATATTTTTTGCCGATAGCAAAATTCTCTTCTAGTTTTTTATTTAAATTTTTATCAATAAGCCATCTGATTGATTTTTGGACGGCTTTTTGTATATTCTCTTGGGGCGCTTTATGCAGTCCGTTTTCCAATGTTTCCAATTCATCGCCCAGCGATATTATATTGTACCCTTCTCTTTTAATATCTTCTTTAAATACCGGATATTCAAAAACAACAATCGGCTTTTTGGCGAATATCGCCTCTATGAATTGGTTGCCCCAGCCCTCCCAAATACTGGGGAATGTCACAATATCAGCGTGCACATATATATCCCAAAGCGAATATATTTTTATCCTCTGCCTATAGGCGCGGTTGGCTTTTATCACATTTGAGATAAATTTGATGTGTATTTTATCGTCAAAAGCTTTTGCTTTTATTTTCAAAAGATAGTCATGGTCCATGTCTTCGGTGTAGCCGGCGATTAAAAGAATAACATTTGGATCCGCGTTAATTTTTTTGCCGTTGTAAAGTTTTTTGCTTTTTAGCTCATCTATTTTTTTTTGAAGGGTTTTTGTAAAATCCATTGCCAGCTCTACACCTTTTCTTGGCAGAACGCGCGTGGCTTGGAGCACTATAATATCAGTGGATTTTATTTTTAATTCTTTAAGCGGATCTTTGTTGAATGAATCTTTTTTCCATGGCTTCTGGTTAAAATTAAAAATATCAGGCAAGATATAGCTGTCAATGTTAAATCTTTTTTTCAGCTCCCTTCTTGCCAGAGAATTAATGGTAATGTGTTCTATGTATTTGCTTTTAGGGGGCATGAATTTTTTCATGTAGTTTCTCACATATTCATTCCTGACTATGTCAAATTCATTGCGCTCCCAATAAAAATCATGGTGCGTGGCAATGCAGGGCAGTTTGTGTTTTTCCACCCACTTGGCAAACGGCTTGGCGGCCGCCAGATGGCTGCCGAAAGAAAAAATATTGTGTATAAGAACAGCGTCAAATTTTTCTATTCTTTGTATTTCGTCAAGCTTGTTTAATATCCTGTCGGAAATTTTGTTCATTTTTCTTTTTAGTTCATCGTCTTCCAAATCTTTCCTGTTAAAATAAACAAATCCATTTTCTTTTATGATTGGAACAACCCCTTGGTCCCATTCCAATTCATCTATGGCATAGTCGGCGCCTTTGCTCCTTGAGCCGGCTATCAGCTTAACCTCACAGCCATGCTTTTCCAATATTTGTTTTCTTTTTTCTATTTCCAATGACACACCGTCAGTCCCTCCAACCCGATAGTGGCATATAGCAATTTTTTTCTTTTTCATGGTTTAGTCTGTTATTTTTATTAATTTTTATGGCTAAAAAGCTGATATTACTCGGCTGATTTGGTGCAAATCAGCCGAGTAAATGCGTTTTTATTTGCGCTTAAAATGTTTAAAAATAGTTTCTTGTTTACTCTAAGCATAATCATATACGATGTTTTGGGCGAGTATACTTTCGGGGCATGTCATCGTTCATATCTTTTAACTAGTTTTAAAGCAAACTGTTTAGTTTTCTCGTACTCTTTTTTAATTATTTTTTTGGCTGTATCAGTATGTAACTTATTGAAAAAATGGTCAATTAAATCCAAATACTTAAAACAAGCTTCTTCTAACGATAATCCTTCTTTAGAATACATCATGAATGATCTTGCTGTTGCCAATTCATTGAACGCATCCATTTTGTCAGCATCATAAAACAATTTTTCATTTTGTGTTTTTTGCTCTTTATCATGTGAGTCAATAATTTTTACAACAGAATCTATCAAATCCTGAGGAAATTCGGGAATCAATTTAAGAAGTTCTTTTACATATTTTGCTCCTTCAGTTCCATGACTTTGATAATTTCTTTTTACATCATGAAACAGAGCGGCTGTTAATAAAATTAGTCTATTCCCCTGCTCATGCTCAAGTAATTTTTCAACATTTCTATAAACACCTATCACATGAGCAAAGTCATGAAAATGTTTTCCTTCCCCCATAATTTCTTTTGATTTTTCTTGCAACCTTTTTAATAAAGTTTCTTGTCTCATATTTTCACCAATGACATTTTATTATTTAATAATTTCTATTTAAATCAATTTAAGCGCTCCGAAGAGATTTCACTTAACAAAGACACACACAAACTCATTGTCATTTAACAAAAAATTAGTTAAAATTAAAATATTGTTTGTACTACGCTTATTTTACCATAATTTCCTAAAAATGAAAAATCAAATTGTTAAAATAAGAATATTGTTTTGGAGTATTTTGCTTTGCGTTGTATTTTGGCTGTTATATATGGCAATAGTCCCAAGCGGCAAAATCAGTTATGTTAGGCGAGATTTCGGAATCTCGCCTCCAAATTATAATTATTTTATCAGCAAATTAACGCCAGAGGATAGGGTTGCGCTTACATCAGAAGCTAAGCTTCCCGCGGGAAGCTTAGCTTCTTGGAAAATAACAGGTGATCCTGTTTATTTTTCTTTGCGCACGCATAGAAGATTTGATAAAGCTAAATTAACATTGAAATATAAAAATGAAGGCGATTTGCCGCTGATTGAAGCAGGAATTTTAGCAGACAGTGTTGTTTGGCGCTATGATTTGCGGCCTATTGAAAATAAAACCATAGATCAGCTGTCTTTGGCTTGGGATGTTATCAGTGAAGGCGAAGCGATATTATTGCAAAGAGAAAAAAAATACAACAGCATTGATGAATTTTTGAATAATATGCCGGATAATAAAGAAATTGCTTTATATAATTATAATTTAGCGCAAAAATATTTATTGCCTGATTATGAAAAAAGCAATGAAAATTTAATTTTGGATTGCGCGCTGCGCGGAGCTTATCAATTTTATGTTTACATAAAAGACCCCGCCTCGAGCGGGGCAGGCGAGGATTTGGATTTAGATTTTGTTTTTCAGGATTTAAATAAGAACAATGACGCTGATCCGATTGATATTAATTTATATTATGATAATCAATTAATTGACAGCCGTCATTTGGATGATGACGGCATAACCTCGCCCCAGCCATCTAATTTGCCGGAAGGCGCTCATAAAGTTGAATTGCGCGGTTACAGAGAATTAAAATTTAAAACAGCTAATTTGCCGGAAGGCGCTTATAAAGTTGAATTGAGGGTTAATAACGATATTATTACCAAAAAGATATCAACCGCGCAAAGCAAGCTGTCTTTTATAAATAAAATTTGGCTGGCGGACGGATGCGGCGAGAATATTATTTTATATACAGACAGCAGGAAAATCAGCGCCCAGACAACTAATCCTGTTAAATTGCAAACAGTTTTAATTCAGGGCAAAGAATTAGAGATCAATGAAACCTACAAACAGTTTAATATTACGGCTGATGAAAATATAAGCGAAATAAGATTAGCGCAAGATGATGTTATTTTAGCGGGCGACGGCGTATTCAGTTTTAGCCAAAACGCTTTAATAAGTCCGGGCTTTAAAAAGATTAACGTTGATACGGATATTAATAAAGAAAGCATAAATTATGTTTTGGCGAATTATAGCGCGCCAAAAGAATCAGATGGCTGGAAAACAGCAAGCGCTGAATTTGACTTGTCAAAAGCGTATCGCGAGGATAATGATTTTCAGATTGGAACATCCGGCAAATACGGTTTTATAATTTCCATTCCGGGGCTTAGGGCGGATGACGAGGTTGAGGATTGGGTTGAGGTCGGGGAAATTGCGGTGGAATTAGAAGGAAGAAGTTTGTGGGAAAAATTAAAGCAGTTTTTTAATAATTATAAATAAATCATTAAAGATACAAGGACACAAGATACAAGATACAAACAAATTACAAATTTCAATAATTAAATTCCAAACCGTTTGGTTATTGGAATTTGTATCTTGTATCTTGTTTGTATCCTTATTTCTTGTATCTTGGTTATTATATTTTTTATATGTTTCATCCAATCACAAAAGAATTATTCTACACTCTAACCGCCGCGCTGGTTATTTTTTGCGCGCTTGAGCTGGCTTGGCCAGGTATAGTTTTGGCTTACATAAATATAAACTGGGTGTTGATATTTTGGCTGATAGTTGGTATAGTGGTAGTAGCGGTAGATAGTAAAAAACAGACGGCAGATAAATAGCAGTTTTAGTTATCAATTAAACTTATGGACTTAAAAGAAATTAAAAAAATAATCAAAAATAACCTTGCTTTTATTAAAGAAAAATACGGAGTAAAAGAGGTGGGTATTTTTGGTTCGTTCGCGACCGGCGAGCAGAAGAAAGGAAGCGATGTGGATGTGCTGGTTGAATTTAACAGATCTATTACTCTTTTAAAGTATGCGAATTTAAAAAATTTTTTAGAGGATCAATTAAACATTAAAGTAGATTTAGTGCAAAAGTCCGGCCTTAAGCCGCTTATAAAAGATTCTATTTTAAAAGAAACAATTTATTTATAATAATTAAGTTATGGCGAAACGAATACTTAAATTTTTTATTTCTGATATATTGGATGCTGCAAATAAAATTGAGAACTATGTAGAGTCCATAGAAGACTTTGATGATTTTAAGAACAATGAAGAAAAAATTGATGCTATTGTTCGTAATTTTGAAATCATAGGAGAAGCGGCAAACAATATTCCAAAAGAGATAAAATTAAAATATCCAGATATTAATTGGAGGGATATGGTAACAATGCGCAATATACTTTCTCATGAGTATTTTCAGGTAGCCCTTCAAGTTGTATGGGATACAATCAAGGAAGACATTCCCAATATTAAACTTTTAATGGAGCATATTTTAAAAGATTTGGAAGATAAATAAACAAATATAATTCATGAATAAAAAATTTTCAAAAAACAACATACCGTTTATACTGTTTTTATTATTTTTATTTTCTTTTATATTTAATTCAAAGATAATGCCTGTTTTGATAGCCGCGCTTATTTTATTTTTTATATTTAAAAAACTAATCCTGCCTCGGATTGAAAAATACAAGGCAGCAAATAAAAATATGAATCAAACAATTGATTTGGACAATTTAAAAGCCGGGCCAAAAGCGAAAAAGGCGATTTTAAGCATTGTGGTAATAATCTTCGCGCTTTGGCTGTTTTTTGCGTCAATAATTATCGTTGATGCGGGCGAGACAGGCGTTTATTCTCTATTTGGCAAAGTCAAAGATCAAGAATTATCTTCTGGATTTCATCTTGTTATTCCTTTGGCGAAAGTGACAAAAATGAGCATTAGGACAGAGGAGTACACAATGAGCATCGCGCAGGGCGAGGGCAAGAAATATAGCGCGGATGCCATAACCTCTTTAACCAAAGAGGGTTTGAGCGTTGATCTGGACATGACAGTGCTTTATCGCTTGCAGGAAGATAAGGCATCTGATGTTTATCGGGAATTAGGCCTGAATTTTGATGAAAAAATTATTCGGCCGACCATTAGGACATCAATCAGAGATGTTATCGCCCAATATGAAGCCAAGGATATTTATTCAGCGAAAAGAGAAGAAGCGGCGTTTCAAATAACTGATAATTTAAAAGCGGTCATGGATCCAAGGGGCATAATCATAGAAAGCGTGCTGTTGCGCAATGTGGCTTTGCCGGCCAATCTGGCTAACGCTATCCAAGAAAAATTGCAGGCAGAGCAGGAAGCCGAGAAATACGATTTTATTTTAGCCAAGGAAAAGAAAGAAAAAGAAAGAAAAATCATTGAAGCCGAAGGCCAGCAGGAATCGCAGAGAATCATCAACCAAAGTTTGACCACTAATTATTTGTATTATCTTTACATCAACCAGCTGAAAGACAGAGAAGGCACTATTTATGTCCCGACCAGCCCGACAACAGGAATGCCTGTGTTTAAAGAGCTTGGAAGATAAATATAATCCGAATACTACAAATTAATATCTCCCGAAAGCTTTCGGGACCCCGAATACGAATTATCCAAATAATTTAATTTGATTTGCAGCTATTTGAAGCATTTGGATTAATTCGTAGATTTGGATTATATATTTATGATCAATGGCGTTATTATAAAAAAACTTAATAAATACAAGGACGAGCGGGGCTGGCTGGCTGAAATTTTTCGTGAAGACGAAGGTGGGTTTAAACCGGCCATGAGTTATGTTAGCGTGACGAATCCGGGAGTAGTCCGCGGCCCGCATGAGCATGTTAAGCAGTCTGATTGTTTTGTATTTGTCGGACCCGGCGATTTTGAGCTATACTTATGGGATAGGCGAGGCGGAAGCGAAACTAACGGAGAACATGTGAAAATAAAAGTGGGTGAAAAAAATCTGTCTATGGTTATAGTGCCTCCGGGAGTCGTTCATGGCTACAAGTGCGTAAGTAAATGTCCGGCATACTGCATAAATTTGCCCGACAAATTGTATAAAGGAAAAAACAAAAAGCAGGAAGTTGACGAAATAAGATGGGAAGATGAAAAAAAATCATTATATGTTATTAAATAATTTATTAGGATTAGTTAATTAGCGGCTGGATAAAAATATTTTCCAAATTTCTAATTTCTAATTTCTAATTTCTAAAATCATGGACTGCATTTTTTGCAAACTCATAGCCGGCGAATTGCCCGGCCACAAAGTTTATGAGAATGACAAGGCAATGGCCTTCCTTGACATCCTGCCTATCAGCCCGGGACACACTATCATTGTTCCCAAAAATCATGTCGCCGATGTGGAGAACTTAAATGACGACGAGCTTTGCGCCATGGCAATCGCCATTAAAAAAATCGGCAAAGCGGTTATGGAAGGATTGGGCGTCAAGGGCTATAGCGTTTTTCTGGACAACAAAGACGCGGCCAACCAGCATGTTCCCCATGTCCATTTTCATTTAGTGCCCAGGAAAGAAGGCGACAATTTGGCAAGATGGCCGCAAACCGGCTATTCTGACGGAGAGGCGGAAGAGGCATTGGCTAAAATTATTGAAAAATTGCAATAAGGCATAATGCTAATTAATCCCGCCGAGGCGGGACTAATCCGCGAATTGCTAATACGCCGATAAAACTATTCGCAAAATTAGCATTATAATTTTATGTGTATTTTTTGCAATATTATAATAGGAAAAATTCCTTGTTATAAAACATTTGAAGACGATGATGTCATGGCTTTTTTGGATATTAATCCTGTAAGCCATGGCCATACATTGGTTGTGCCCAAAAAACATTTTACTAATATGGAAGATATCACGGAAGAAGAGCTAAGCAAGCTTATTAAAGCTGTGAAAAAAGTCGCTTACGCGCTAAAAAACGGCTTAGGCGCCGCGGGCTATAATGTCCAGCTTAATAATGACCCTGAAGCCGGGCAGGAAGTTCCGCATATTCATTTTCATATTATTCCCAGAAGACAAGGCGATGGACTGAAAATTTGGAAGCAAACTCAATACAACAAAGGAGAAATTGAAAAAGTCGTGGATAAAATAAAAGGCAGGATTTAAAGATATTATACGAAATGAAATTATTAATTACGGGTGGAGCCGGTTTTATCGGCTCTAATTTTATACATTATTGGCTTAAAAAATATCCAGATGATAACATTATCAATCTGGATGTTTTAACTTACGCCGGGAATTTGGAAAATTTAGCCGACGTTGCCGACAGCAAGAATTATCAATTTGTAAAAGGAAATATTTGCGATGAAAAATTAGTAGATGGTTTAGCAAAAAATATTGATTTAATCGCGCATTTTGCCGCGGAAACCCATGTGGACAGGTCTGTTATGGACAGCGGCGATTTTATAAAAACTAATGTAGAAGGAACCAGAGTATTGCTTGACGCGGCAAAGAAGAATAATGTAAGATTTCACCATATTTCAACGGATGAAGTATTCGGCTCATTAGGGCCAAATGAGCCGAGCTTTAATGAAAAGACGCCATACGACCCGCGAAGCCCTTACAGCGCTTTAAAAGCCGCCGCTGATCATTTAGTTCGTTCATATTACCATACTCATAAATTACCCATAACTATTTCAAACTGCACCAATAATTACGGGCCATACCAATTTCCGGAAAAATTACTGCCTTTATTTATCACTAATTTGCTGGAAGGCAAAAAAGTTCCCATATATGGAAACGGGCAAAATATACGAGATTGGATTCATGTTGATGATCATAATGCCGGAGTTGATATGATTATTAAAAAGGGGAGAATAGGGGAAACTTATTGCTTGGGAGGCAATAATGAATTAACTAACATAGAATTAACAAAGAAAATTTTAGAGTTGATGGGCAAGGGCGAGGAAATGATTAAATATGTAAAAGACAGGCCCGGACATGACTTGCGCTACGCCATGGATATTTCCAAAGCAAAGCGAGAATTGGGCTGGGAGCCGAAAATTAAATTTGAAGATGGCCTGGCAAAAACAATAGAATGGTATAAAAACAATAAAGATTGGTGGAAAAAAATAAAATCAGGAGAATATAATGAATATTATAAAAAGCAATATGAAAAATTAAGTTAGAATTTAGAAGTAAGAAGTAAGAATATTAAATTTTATGCGAAAAAAAATTTTAATTTTAGGGGCAAAAGGAAGTTTGGGAGGGCAGTTGATAAAAATTTTCAATGCTGATTGTGAGGTTGTCGTGTGGGGCAGGGGAGAGATTGATATTACCGATAATGAATTAATTTTGAAAAAAATAAAGGATGTGAAGCCGGATGTAATCATCAACGCGGCCGCTTACAACGCGGTTGATAGATGCGAGACGGATGAGCAAGAGTTTGAATTGGCAAAAAAATTAAACGGCGATGCTGTCGGTTTCTTGGCGCAAGCCGCGATTGAAGTTGGCGCTATTTTAGTCCATTATTCCACTGATTATGTTTTTGGGGGAATCGCCAATGAAGCGAATAATGAGCGAATGAAACAAATAAAAAAACAAGGCGGGTTTAAAGAAGATGATAAGCCATGCCCTGTTAATAAATATGGCGAAACTAAATTAATGGGCGAGCAGGAGATTATAAAGCGGAGCGGGCAGGGATTGAAATGGTATTTAATCAGAACATCAAAATTATTCGGACCGAAAGGCGAGAGCGAGCTGGCAAAACCGAGCTTTTTTGATGTTATATTGCAATTAAGTAAAAAGCGCGATTGCATTGACGCGGTAAATGGAGAAATGAGCTGCTTTACTTATACGATTGATTTGGCAAAAGCTACTAAAAAATTAATAGATGAAAATTATGGTTATGGAATTTATAATATTATTAATAGCGGCTCCTGCACTTGGTATGAGGCGGCCGCAGAGTTGTTTAAAATTGCGGGGCTAAATGTAAAAGTAAATCGGGTTTCAGCGGATAAATTTCCCAGGCCGGCGAAAAGGCCGAAATATTCGGTTCTGCAGAACACAAAATTTGAACAGCTTCGGAGCTGGAAAGAAGCGCTGAGGGAATATTTGGGGAAATGAATCAGGAATTATGAATTATGAATTAAGGACAAATAATCAACACCCTAATTCATAATTCATAATTCATAATTCTAAAATATGAAAGGAATTATTCTATCAGGAGGCAGCGCCACAAGATTAAGGCCTTGCACAAAAGTAACAAGCAAGCAGTTATTGCCGGTTTATAACAGGCCGATGATTTATTATCCGCTTAATACGCTGATAAAGGCGGGGATTAAAGAGATATTGATTATCGTAGCGCCTGAGAGAGCCGGTGATTATTTAAACCTGCTTGGCTCCGGCAAGGAATTTGGAGTAAAATTTACTTATGAAATACAAGACGAGCCAAAGGGATTGGCTGAAGCTTTTATAATCGGCGAAAAATTTATTGATGAAGACAATGTAACAATGATTTTGGGCGATAATATTTTTGAAGATGATTTTAGCCAAGACATTAAAAGCTTTAAGTCAGGCGGGAAGGTTTTTGCCAAAAAGGTTCATGACCCGGAAAGGTTCGGCATAGTGGAGTTTGATAAAAAAAATAAGGCGATTTCCATAGAAGAAAAGCCCAAAAGCCCTAAAAGCAATTATTGCGTAACCGGTTTATATATTTATGACAGCCGGGTAATTGAAGCGGCTAAAAGCTTAAAACCAAGCAAGAGGGGGGAGTTGGAAATTACCGATTTGAATAATTGGTATTTGGAAAAAGGGGAATTGGAAGTGGCGATGGTTAAAGGAGAGTGGATTGACGCCGGAACATTTGACAGCTTGTTGCGCGCGCAGAATTTTGCCAAAGAAAAAATGCAGGACAAGATGGTTATATAACACACAACACACAACATATAACATAATAAAAATTAAAGGTGTTATGTGTTATGCGTTATGTGTTATGCGCTCACAATCGGCTTTATCACTTACGGCAAATCCACGGCAAAGTATTTGCCTTATTTTTTATCCAGCTTAAAAAATCAGACTTTCGCTGATTTTAATATTATCGCGTTTGACAATACGGAAAATTTGGACAATGAGAATATTGATTATATAAAAAAAAATTATCCCGGAATAGAAATTTTGCGCGCCGGTGAGAATATCGGTTTCGCGCGGGCTTATAACAAGATGATAGGCAAGGCGGTTGAGGCAGGCGCTGAATATTTTCTGGCAATAAATCCTGATATAATTTTGGAGCCGGACGCGGTTGAAAAAATGGTTAAAG